>Ga0209085_1000305_pt1 | contig 36766 bp, 35 predicted proteins | sample C_131016_EF_Meta_FD_187310 | JGI IMG/M metagenome (GOLD analysis project Ga0209085, IMG submission 187310) | Freshwater microbial communities from Lake Croche, Canada to study carbon cycling - C_131016_EF_MetaG (SPAdes) (version 2) | ecosystem: Environmental > Aquatic > Freshwater > Lake...
ACTTCGGGTACTTTTTCTGATAGCTCTCAATTGAGTTTGTTGCTCTTCTGTTAAGTTTAGATTAGGTCTTTTATGCTCTTTTTTCGCTGTACGTAATTGTTCTTGCTGTTCAGGAGTGAAAATAGCCTTCATTTGTTGACGACTAGACTCCCGAATTTCTTTGATTTTTGCCTTTTGAGCATTAGTTAGATTCAGTTGCTCGTACTCTTTAGACTGTGCGAATTTAGTACTGTAATACTTGGTCTCAGCCAAGGCTGTAGTATTAAAAGAAGGAAATACTGCAGAAGTTGACAATAACAGCAAGCTAGTCCCAGATAAAAGCAACAAAGTTTTAAAGTTCATATTTGGAAAGTCTGGAAATGTTTTTTACAAGACCCATAGAAGATTGTTTTTTTTTGGACTATTCCCAACTAAAAATGGTTCACTTTCTCTGTTCTTGATGCTACAATTTCGGTAGTGCGCTAGAAGTAAGCTAAAACGGGTATAGGGTGTAGGGGGAGGGAGGATTTTCGAGTACGCAACTTAAATGCTCACTAGCTTAGGGTAATTTATTCTGTCAGTATCTGTATAAATTAACTAATTCAAGTGCCCTATTTATGCTTTTTTTTGAGAAAAGTACTGATACATGAATAATTCCTACCAGAAAAACGTTGTCATTATCGGGGGAGGACCTGCGGGATTAGGTACCGCCTTAATGTTAGCCAAAAGAGGTTGGACAGATATTACTGTCCTTGAAAAAAGACCATCTGCAGATTATTACGAACCAGATAAATCCTTTAGTTATCAAATTGATGGTCGCGGACAAAAATTAACTGATTTATTAGGTCTAACTGTCAAACTAGCTGATTTAAGTGTACCTAGTACTGATTTTTACCTTACTCTCATTCAAAAAGACGGTAAGCGCAAAACAACGAAACTCCCCATAGCTGATTCTAAACGTCCAACTGCCTACTGGCTGCCAAGAGCCTCTTTTGTTGATTTACTCTACCAAGAAATTCACCAACATTGGACAGATTCCATTCAGGTCTTATTTAACACTCAATGTGTAGAAATTAAACAACATCCAGAGCATTTAGAAATTATTGCCCAATCTCAAGAGCAGGAACAATTGACTTTTATTCCCACTCTGATAGTAGGTTGTGATGGTTTAAGCTCTATTGTGCGTCAAACTCTTCAGAAAATGGAAGGTCAATCACATTCCTTTGAAATGCAACAGTTTCCCTCTCCTAGTTCTGGTTTAAAATACAAAGTTCTCACTTTACCTCCTCAATTTCCCTTATCAGACCAAGAAGGAGACTTAGCACAATCTACAATGGCTTATGCCATTAGGTCTACTTTTAAAGGGCGTAAAAAAGCCATCTCTCTGGGCTTACTACCCTTGAAAAATCCTCATCAACCAAGAACTGCGAATATTATTACCTACCCAGATCATCAAATCTGGCAACTAAAAACCCCTGTAGAAGTTGAACAATTCCTAAAACAATCATTTCCTCAACTTCCACTAGAAAAAATTGTTTCACATGAAGAAATAGCCAGATTTACTAACAGTGATGGTGGTAAATTTCCTATTCCTCAATACTGTTCAGGTCTGTCTGAAATTTACGGAAAACCTCAAGATAACCAAGGAACAGCAGTAATTTTATTAGGAGATGCCGCTCATTGTTTTCCTCCTGATATTGGACAAGGAGTTAATTCCGCTTTAGAAGATATCTATATTTTTCAGGAAATATTAGCCGAAACTCAAGACAATCTTTCTCAAGCACTTCCTCGATATCAAAACCTACGCCAAAGAGATATTAAAGCCTTAATTCGTTTAGTCCAAATTAGTTATCCTTGGCAATATAATCAAGCTCCTTTCCGCAAAAGATTATGGAGTCTTAACTTTTTTCTCCGCTTACTCTTGCATCGTTTATTCCCTTTTATCTTTAATACTCATTCTTTTTTACTGATTCAAAATCCTGAACTATCTTACTCGGAAATTCTCGCTAAAAGTAACAGAACTACTCTCCGACTATTTATTTTAGGAGGGTTGATTATCTGGATTTTACTATTGAGCCTGTTGAGAGTTCCTTTATCTAATTAGGCTTAATTTGTACCATGCCCACGCTCCCTTTCAAGGGTAGGTTTTTAAAAATTGGGTGTAGTGCAGACAAGGAGGACAAGGTAGGAAAGTGGACAAGGAAGAAAAACAGTATAATATTCGCTTTTTAACAGTACAAATTAAGAAAAAAGCCGATTTTTTAATAGAACAATCTTCCAAGTCTTCCAAGTTTCCCAAGTCTCCCAAGTCTTGTCAACACCAGAATGTAAAATATCTACCCTTGAAAGCCCCACGCCCCACACCCACTCGCCCTACTAAAACGCATTCTAAATGCGTTTTAGCTTACATCAAGGGTATCTGCGACATAATGCGGCGATCTAACTGTTCCAAGGTAATGTGTACTGCATGCAAGACCATACAAATTCCATCGCCTATCAATTCAAAAATACAGTTCTAACTGATAAGGTAAGAATGTAGATTAAGATCCGGAGCAAAATATAATGAGTGGCAGCCCTAAATACTCTCGGGCAGAATTAGAACGTCGTCGTCAACAAGAACTCGAAAAAGAACGCCAGAGACTTGCTGAAATTGAAGGGAAAAAGAGAGAAGCAGAAGCACAAAGTAAACGTCAAATACAACTACAAAAAGAAAGGGAAAAAATAGCTCTAAGATTTCAAATCTTGACTAATCAACAAAAAGCAGCCGATATCTATTCAAAATATCACCAAACGTTAAAAACTAAAATATCAGAATATCAAGCACAACTTAAAACCGCTTCTAACATCGAACAACTCGGTAAAGTAACCCAAGTAATTAATCAATTACAGAAAGACTTAGAACAAGCCATCCGCACTAAACGTAGGGATGAGGAAGCCAAAAAAATACAGGCAGAATTAGAACAACAAAGCTTTGAATTACAAGAACTTGAGCATATAATAGCTCAAATACCCCCTCAAGATGCTCAAAAATTCGATCCTAGTAATCATGCACAAATTCCTAGTATCCTCAGTAATTTACATTCCCTCCTCATCAACAAAGATGCCCAAAAGGTCAGAGATACCCTTCAACAAGCTATTATTTTAGTACAGCAACATGAAACTACTGTCAACCAACAAAGGGAAATATGGCAACAGAGACAAGAAAAAGCCGCACAAAAGCTCTATGAACTCGAAGCTATTCAAGCTGGAATGCAAGCAGATCCTAAACTAACTCTTTGGCAACCCCAAGTCATTCAACGAGTACTAATAATAATTGAAAAAGCCCAACAATCGCTCAACCTTGAACAATTTGAAACACTGGAAGCTTTCCTAGAAGAGGCACAAAGCGCACAACAAGAAGCACTAGAAAAAGCCAACCAAGCCCAACTAAAAGCAGAAACCCGCGACTATATCACCGACAGTATAGCCCAAAGTTTAGAAGCAATGGGGTTTGAGATAGTATATCGTGAACCTGAATATGCCGACCATCCTGCTAGTTCTACCATTCTGACAGCTTCTTCTGCAGCAGGTAAGAGGATCAGCGTTAGTGTTCCTGTAGAAGGAGAAGTCTTCTATGACGTAAATGGTTACAGCAAAAATACAGTAGCCACTTTAGAGGGAGGAACCGCTAAAACCTGTGATGAAGCAGAACAAGTCCTAGAAGAAATGCACCAAGTTCTCGCTGATGCCTATGGAGTACAGATGGGAGAAATTCTCTGGGATGATAAAAAGCCCCATGACCGCTTAGTTGAGCGTGAAGATCTACCCCGTTCTAGTAACCAAACCCGTCAAACAGGCCGTTAAAGTTAGATTTTCTTCATATCCTAGATTGATTCTTTCCCATCAGTCTAGGGTATTATAATACAGGTGGCTAGAGATTACAGGAGACCATTAATGCTGTGGAAGAAATTAGAAGGAGAACAATTCACCTATAAGTATTACCTCAAAAAACTCTTAGGGGTGGGGAGTTTTGGCGCAGTATTTTCAGCAGATGAAGTAATAGGAGATCATGTCATTCGAGAGGTAGCAGTTAAAGTAATGCAAGTTGATCCTGATAACAAAAAAAGACAACTTGATGAATTAGTTACCTCTACTCGTTTAAAATATCCTACACTTTTAGATTGTATTACTCCAGAACAAACCCAAATAGCAGGAGTAGAATATTGGGGTTTAGTTATGGAACTTGCACAAGGTTCACTAGTAGATTATCTGAAAAAAGGAACCTTGAATAATGCCAATTTAGAAGCACTAGTCAAGCAAATTTCTGAAGCTTTACAGTATCTTCATAACCAGGGTATTGTCCATAGAGATGTCAAACCAGCCAACATCCTTTCAGTCAATAATCACTGGAAATTAGCTGATTTTGGTATTGTCAGAATGCTAGATGTACAAAAAAGCATGACTGCTACTAGCACACAAATAGGCACTAAGATATATATGCCACCAGAATCTTATGATGGAGAAATACGGTTTGCTTGGGACTGGTGGTCTTTAGGCATCATCATTATAGAAGCATTTACAGGTAAATTTGCTTTTGGGGAATATACGGCAGAAACACAGTTAATGAAGAAGGTGTTAATGGAGGAGGCAACTATTCCTAATACCCTATCTCCAGCTTTACAAGAGATAGTCAGAGGATGTTTAATTAAAGACTCAAAACAGCGATGGACAGCACAAAAAATATTAGATACTCTAGACTCAAGAGAAACTGAACATCAACGACTGGAACAAGAAAAACGTCAACGCGCCGAACAAGAAAAACGCCGAGGTCAGTCTTTCACAGAAACCCTCCCCAATGGTATTCAACTAGAAATGATAGCCATACCAGAAGGTAGCTTTATAATGGGTGGAACAGAATATAATGATGAAAAACCCCAACATCTCGTAAATATCAGTCGACCATTCTATATAGGAAAATATCCCATAACCCAAGAACAATACCAAGCAGTTATGGGAAATAATCCCTCACACTTTAAAAAAGGTGGTAAATATCCGGTAGAACAGGTAAGTTGGGAAGATGCCCAAGCATTCTGTCAAAAACTCTCAAAAATCAGAAGAAAGACCTATAGACTCCCCAGTGAGACGGAATGGGAATATGCTTGTAGAGCAGGGACACAGACTCGTTATTACTTTGGCGACAATGATAACCAACTAAAAGAATACGCTTGGTATGGTGACAACTCCAACAAACAAACCCATCCAGTAGGGGAAAAGAAACCGAATAACTGGGGACTCTACGATATGTTAGGGAACGTTTGGGAATGGTGCGAAGATGATTGGCACTCTAATTATAATGGTGCCCCTAAAGATGGCAGAGCTTGGATTGATAATGATAAGCATTATAAATCTGGATCTCGTATTGTTCGTGGTGGTTCATGGTATAACAATTCTAGGAACTTTAGTTGCTTCTGGCGCAACAACGATTACCCCGCTAGGCGCAACTACAGCATCGGTTTTCGGGTGGTATGGTAGGGAACCCTCACCCCCAACCCCTCTCCCACTCAAAGGGGATTAATATGAGTGACATGATGAAATATAAAGGTTATTTAGGTTCTATTCATTACAGTGATGAAGATAAAGTTTTTTATGGAAAGGTGGAATATATTCAGAGTTTGATTAGTTTTGAAGGGGAAGATGTGGCTAGTCTTCGGTCTAGTTTTCAAGAATCAATTGATGATTATTTGTCTCTTTGTGCGGAAAAAAAGATTGAACCAGAGAAGCCGTTTAAAGGGAGTTTTAATGTGCGTGTAAGTAGCCAACTTCATCGTAAGGCTGTGTTGTTTGCTGAACAACAGGGAGTGAACTTAAACACTGTAGTAAGAGATGCTTTAGAACGTTATTTACTTATTAAAGAATGACTTTAACCGCTTGCCCCCAAAATTACCTCAAAATTCCAGCTATTTGCAGTAGAAACACACCCATAACCTTGATAACCTCAAGTTAGTCAATCAAAGCCTAACGCACTATGAACCAACCCTTACTATCTGCTCGCTGGATTCAAAATTTCGGGAATCAACGGGACAAGCCCTACCCCTACGGCGGGGAACCGGAAACCCCCCAACTTCCCACACTTCCTTTAATAAGCTACCATGTCACAAATCCTTTTTGGTTCCTGTAGGGGCGGACTCGAGTATCCGCCCAAAAATCTCTAAAATCTTAAGGAAAGGGCTACAGGTTCCTTACGCCCCTACCCCTACGACAAAAAAACATTCTAGATTAAAATAAAGATTACTGGCTAGATTTTTGCCTTTATTAACTATTAATCGAAACATTCTAGCTATTATTTACATATGCGGGTAATTAGTCGGAGGACTTTGCGAGAATTTTGGGAAAAGCACTCACAGGCAAGAAATAGTTTATTATTATGGTATGACAGAATACTTAAATCCTCTTGTCAAAACTTTGCTGAATTGGGTCAACTTTTTCCTGCTGCAGATCTTGTTGGCAATTTTACCGTTTTTAACATCAGTGGCAATAATTATCGTTTAATTACTTACATTGATTACCAAGCACAAATTATTTTTATTCGTGCCGTTTTAACTCATGCAGAATATGATAGGGAAAAGTGGAAAAATGACAACTGGTTTAACAAGTCCTAGCCATTATTATCTTAATTTAATAACAGATTTTGTTCCTCGTCCTATTAATAATGAAACAGAATTAATGGCAACACAAAATAGAATTAACTCAATCTTAGATCAAAAAAATCTTAATCAAGATGAGCGAGATTATCTAAGGGTATTAGGGATGCTCATCTATGAATATGAAGAAAAAAATGAAACGTTTCCAACATTAACTGATGGCGAATTAATACAAACATTGATGGAAGACTATAATATACAAATTCAAGACTTATTAGGGATTTTTGACCAAGAGCAAACGATTTTAGATATAGTAGCTGGAAAACGTCAATTAACTTCAATCGAAGCGTTAAAAGTGAGATTACTAATCTTGTAAGTTAAGATGAAATTTTTCCAATATGAACCAATCATTACTATCTGCTCGCTGGATTCAAAATTTCGGGAATCAACTCAACCGCCGTCAGCATATCATACTACATGGCAACATTCATGATCCTTTTCTTTGGCGTGGAGCCTATACAAATATTGCCGACTTTCTAGATACTTATTTCCAAGATCGTCATTTTGATATTATTGCTCGTTACGACCCCATTGATGGCTTCAGCTTTGTCCAAGATGAAATGAGGAGTCAATTTCAGCAACTTACTCGTCAACATAGCCAACCCCAAAGAGATCCCAACATCCCCGATCCTACCCCTAATCTTGATCCTACTGCACCTCCACCCCGCCGCGCTCCTGGCAATATTCTACAAAACCAAAACCTACAGGTTCTGGTTAGGGTACCTCCTGATGAAGCTTTTGCTCAATTAAGACGTACTATTACTCAAGCAGAAAAGTCAGTCATCGGAATTATCAATTTAGGCGATTTTTTAACCACAGATAGCGAGCGATTTAGTTCTGATGAACGGAATGTTATTGCTCTGCTGAAAAAATGCACCTTAGAAGCCAGTATTATTCGCAATGGGGATCTCACTGGTTATCGCAATAGCCTCATTCTTTTAGCTAGTGACCTTTCCCGCGTTCCTGCTTGGTTTTATAATAATAATCCCTTTGTTAGCTTAGTACAAGTCACACTACCTACTAAAAATGATCGTCAATATTTTTTACAGCTAAATGCAGAGCGTTTCTTTGGTGGTGCAGGAATTAAGTCTAACTCTAACCTAGTTGAAGACTTTGCCGAATTGACACAGGATTTCCGTACTCTTGACCTAGAAGCGTTACGTCATACCTCTTATCAAGCACATATTCCCATTACAGATCCTCGTCGTTTGATTGATTTCTATAAATTTGGGCAAAGAGAAGAACCCTTTGAGCAAATCAATTCTAGTAAAATAGCCCTAGCGCAGAGCGAAATGTCTAAAAACGTCATAGGACAACCCCGCGCAGTAGAAGCAGTTACCACTATGCTAGTCAGTGCTAAAGTTGGGATCAGTATCAGTCAAGTGAGTGGACGCAGTAGTAAACCGAAAGGGATCTTCTTTTTTGTTGGCCCTACAGGTGTTGGTAAAACAGAACTAGCTAAATCTCTAACCCGTTTCATCTTTGGGGATGAACAGGCCTTTCACCGCTTCGATATGAGTGAATATAAAGAAGAACACGCTGCAGAAAAATTAGCAGGTTCCCCCCCTGGTTTTGTAGGTTATGAGGAAGGAGGACAACTAACTAACCGCGTTCTAGAGCGTCCCTATAGTATCTTACTCTTTGATGAAATTGAAAAAGCACACCCCCGCGTCTTAGATAAATTCTTGCAAATACTAGAAGATGGTCGTCTTACTGATGGAAAAGGACAGACAGCCTACTTTAACCAGACTGTTATTATTTTCACCAGCAATATAGGCGCATCTGACCTCAGTGAACCCCAGACAGGTCATATACTTCGCTCTGGCATTATGGAGAAAGTACAGTCACAAGGAGCGGAAAACTTCAGCTATGAAAAAGTAGAAAACCACTTTAAGACAGAAGTAGATTGGTACTTTACAACCCGTTTAGGCAGGGCTGAACTACTCAATCGCTTAGGAGATAACATAGTAGTATTTGATTTACTGCGGCCTAATTTTGTCGCCCAAATAGCCGAGAAATTCCTTAACCAGCTTTCTGCTTCTGCCCAAGATAAACACCAAGTAAATCTGATCTTTGAGCCTTCCCTTATTGCCACCATTGGACAACGTATGAACCAAGGAGATAATATATTATTTGGCGGTCGGCGTTTGCGTACTCTTTTAGAAAATCTAGTAGAACGTCCCCTCAACCGTTGGATCTTTGAAAACTATCCCAATATTAATGACTTGTCTCATAAACGACTCTCTCTTACACTCAGTCCCGATGGCAGTCTTACAGTCACTCAACTCTAGTTCATTACGTCCCATCAACTCTTCTATCTAAGTATGCTAATATACGATTTTTATCAAAGATTACAGGAAAGCATTAATGCTTTGGAAAAGTCTAGAAGGAGAACTATTTACCTATAAGTATTACCTAAAGAAACTATTAGGGGTAGGAGGGTTTGGCGCAGTATTTTCAGCAGATGAAGTAATAGGAGATCAGGTCATTCGAGAGGTAGCAGTTAAAGTAATGCAGGTTGACCCAGATAACAAAAAAAGGCAACTTGACGAACTAATTATATCGACAAAACTGAAACATTTTGCCCTGTTAAACTGTATTAGCCCAGAACAAGCCGAAATAGAAAAAGTAGAATGTTGGGGACTAGTAATGGAATTAGCACAAGGTTCCCTAGCAGATCGCCTTAAAAAGAGCGCCTTAACTAATGCTGAGATAGAAACCTTAGTTAAACAGATGGCGGAAGGTTTACAGTATCTTCATAGTCAGAATGTTGTACACAGAGATGTTAAACCAGCCAACCTACTGTCAGTGAATAATAACTGGAAAATAGGTGACTTTGGTATTGCCAGAATGCTAGATGCAGGAAAAGAAGAAAAAGTGACCACCAACCAAGTAGGTACAGATAAATATATGCCACCAGAAGCCTATAATGGGAACTTACAATTTACCTGCGACTGGTGGTCATTAGGCATCATCGTTATAGAAGCAGCTACAGGTAACTTTGCCTTTGGGGAATATACAACACCTCTACAATTGATGAAGAAGGTAGTAAACGAAGAACCAACTATTCCAGATGCTTTATCTCCAGCCTTACAAGAGATAGTCAGAGGATGCTTAATTAAAGAACCACAAAAGCGCTGGACAGCTAAACAGGTATTAGATGCCTTAACTCCAGTTCTCACCACCCCTATTAAGGGAAGTGTGGGGAGTGTAGGGTTTTCCGGCTCCTCCCTTATTAAGGGGAGTTGGGGGGGATCTAACCAGTCCTTCACAGAAAACCTTCCCAATGGTATTGCACTAGAAATGATAGCTATACCAGCAGGTAGCTTTATGATGGGTTCAACAGATGGCGCAGATTATGAAAAACCTCAACATCAAGTAACACTAAATGCTTTCCACATAGGCAAATATCCCATAACCCAAGAACAATATCAAGCAGTCATAGGAAACAACCCCTCTTATTTTGTTAAAGGTGGTAAATATCCCGTAGACTCTGTAAGTTGGGAGGATGCCCAAGCATTTTGTGAGAAACTCTCAAAAATGACAGGAAAGACCTATAGACTCCCCAGTGAGTCCGAATGGGAATACGCCTGTAGGACAGGAAAACAAACTCGTTATTATTTTGGTGACAACGAAAACCAGCTAAAAGAATACGCTTGGTATGATGCTAACTCCAACAGCCAAACCCAACCAGTAGGACAGAAAAAGCCAAATAAATGGGGACTTTATGATGTGTTAGGCAATGTTTGGGAATGGTCTGAGGATGACTGGCACTCTAATTATAATGGAGCTCCTACAGATGGCAGAGCTTGGATTGATAATAATAATCGTTCTCAATTTAAAGATCGTATTATTCGTGGAGGTTCTTGGTGCGACGGTTCTAGGTTCTGCAGTTGCTCCTACCGCTACTTTTTATTCGCCGCTTGGCGCGACAACGTCATCGGGTTTCGGGTAGTGTGTTGAGATTCCTACGGACGGTGATGAAAAAATAACCTATAAATTATGTTCCGTAAACTCTTCTATCTAAATAGGCTGATATACTAGTTTGATTAGGGATAACAGCATTAATGCTGTGGAAAAATCTAGAAGGAGAACAATTTACCTATAAGTATTACCTCAAGAAACTATTAGGGGTAGGAGGTTTTGGCGCAGTATTTTCAGCAGATGAAGTAATAAAAGATACAGTTACTGAACTACACCGATTTTTCTGTGCGTAGCACAGTGCTTAAAGCTTGGACTCAATCTCCTGTGCAGTGTGAAGTACTCGAAGAACAAATATTACATCATCTTGAATGGTAAAAATAATCCGATACTTCTCTCGTCCTTTGCCGTAAAGCAGTTGCCGTATTTCCTCGCTGAATACCCCTCCTAAAGGAACAATAGCACAGCGGGCAGGAAAGGCATCGAGCGACCGAATTGCTTCTTCAATTCCATCCACCCAGGCAATCGCTTTCTCTCGCGAATACTGGCGCATCCACCGAGATACTTCCTTGATGTCAGCTTTGGCTGATGGAAGAATAACAATACGATACTTCATTCTTGAGCGAGTGATTTTCTAATATCTACGAACGCCTCGTCGAGTGGCTGTCCTTTCCCTGCCTTCATCTCATCAAGGCCGACTTTAACGGCTGCGATCGTTTCAAGTCGTTCAATCAGATCCAAAAGTTTTTGGTACGATTCGGCATCTTGCACTACCACTTCTGGTTTACCGTTGACAGTCAGTACCAAAGGGTTGCCAGTCTCCTTGAGCTGCTGCACAAACTGAGGCGTGTTTCGCTTGAAGTTTGAAAGTGAATTAATATCCCGACTTATGTTAAACATACAAGCACTAAATTTGATGTTAATTTGCATTTATATAAGACCATTATACAACTCATATTTAATGCACATCAAGTTACAAGCAGCCTATTTTATAGTGCTATACAATACCTTCTTGACGAGAGTAGAGGATCTCTAGAAACAGCATAAGCTAAAACGCATCTAAGATGCGTTTTAGTAGGGGGTAGGGTGTGGGGTGTGGGGTGTGGGGAGGATTGAAGAGTAGGTAACTTAAATGCGTAGAAGCATACTAAGATTGATAACCTATAAATGATGATCCATAAACTCTTCTATCTAAGTATGCTAATATACGATTTTTATCAAAGATTACAGGAAAGCATTAATGCTGTGGAAAAGTCTAGAAGGAGAACTATTTACCTATAAGTATTACCTCAAGAAACTCTTAGGAGTCAGAGGTTTTGGCGCAGTATTTTCAGCAGATGAAGTAATAGGAGATCTGGTCATTCGAGAAGTGGCAGTTACAGCAAATTCTAATCAAATGAAGCCCAGATTAAAAAGCTAAAACCCATGCGGGGCGTAAGCCCCGCCCCTTGGTTTTGAGTTATATTTGGTCTCAAATTGCTGTAAGGTAATGCAGGTTGACCCAGATAACAAAAAAAGGCAACTTGATGAACTCGTTACCTCTACTCGTCTGAAACATTCGGCATTGCTAGACTGTATTAGCCCAGAACAAGCACAAATAGTAGGAGGAGATTACTGGGGACTAGTCATGGAATTAGCACAAGGTTCTCTAGCAGATCGCCTTAAAAATGGAACCTTAACTAATGCTGAGATAGAAAACCTAGTTAAACAGATGGCTGAAGGATTACAGTATCTTCACAGTCAGAATATTGTACATAGAGACATCAAACCAGCCAATATCCTTTCCGTAAATAATAACTGGAAACTAGCTGACTTTGGTATTGCCAGAATGCTGGATGCAGGAAAAAAGGGAACAATGACCACCAACCAACTAGGCACAGATAAATATATGCCACCAGAAGCCTATGATGGAATGGTACAATTTACGGGTGACTGGTGGTCATTGGGCATCATCATTATAGAAGCAGCGACAGGTAACTTTGCCTTTGGGGAATATACAACACCTCTACAATTGATGAAGAAGGTAGTAAGCGAAAAACCAACTATTCCCGATGCTTTATCTCCAGCCTTACAAGAAATAGTCAGAGGATGTTTAATTAAAGACTCAAAACAACGCTGGACAGCACAACAGGTACTAAATGCGTTAACTCCAGTTTCATCAACCCCAGTATCACCTCAAGTTTCCCCCTTACCAAGGGGGGTAGGGGGGGATCTCTCTTCCGAACTCCCACCCTTAGCAAGGGGGGGTAGGGGGGGTCACATCAGTCCTTCACAGAAAACCTCCCCAATGGTATTCAACTAGAAATGATAGCAATACCAGCAGGTAGCTTTATGATGGGTTCAACAGAAGAGGATAATGAAAAACCCCCACATCAAGTAACACTAACCGCCTTTCATATAGGAAAATATCCTGTAACTCAAGAACTTTTCTCAGCAGTTATGGGAAATAACCCCTCACATTTTAAAAAAGGTGATAAATATCCAGTAGAGTCTGTCAGTTGGGACGATGCCCAAGAATTTTGCAGGAGACTCTCAAAAATGACAGGAAAGACCTATAGACTCCCCAGTGAAGCCCAATGGGAATACGCTGCTAGGGCAAGAACACAGACTCGTTATTATTTTGGCGACAATGAAAACCAACTAAAAGAATACGCTTGGTATAAGGATAACTCCAACAAACAAACCCATCCAGTAGGGCAGAAAAAGCCTAATAAATGGGGACTCTATGATATGTTAGGGAACGTTTGGGATTGGTATGAGGCTAACTCCAACAGACAAACCCAACCAGTAGGGCAGAAAAAGCCAAATCAATGGGGACTCTATGATATGTTAGGGAACGCTTGGGAATGGTGCCTAGATGACTATCATCCTAATTATAATGGTGTCCCTAAAGATGGTAGAGCTTGGATTGATAATGATAATCGTTCTCAATCTAAAGATCGTATTTTAAGAGGTGGTTCATGCCACAGCTATTCTAGGAACTGTAGTTGCTTCAGGCGCTTCAACTTTAACCCCGCCGGGCGCAACTACTTCTACGGTTTTCGGGTTGTGTGTTGAGATTCCTACGGATGGCTACGCCCACCCCCCTAACCCTCTACCGTGTACACATAAATCGATCCATAGTATTTTAAAGAGTACGGTATGGGTCGATTAGGGTCGATTAGGGTCGATTAGGGGAGATAGAAGAAAGTACCTTCTAAAGTACTATTTAGCGATTAGAGTATAATATGTCAGAAACAATTGACCATGATCAATTATTTAAAAAATTAATTTCAACCTTTTTTGTAGAGTTTATAGAGCTATTCTTTCCCCAAGTAATGGCTTATTTAGACAGTAAATCAGTCACTTTATTAGATAAGGAAGTTTTTACTGATGTGACAGAAGGCGAGAGACACGAAAGTGATCTAATTGTACAAGTTAAATTTAGGGGAAAAAGGTCTTATTTTCTTATCCATATAGAAGCACAAGCCAGTTCCCAAAAAAACTTTAATCGGCGAATGTTTGTATATTTTGCCCGATTACATGAAAAATTTGCTTTACCTATCTATCCGATAGTGGTGTTTTCTTATGATAGTCCACTAAAAGAAGCAAGCAGTCAATATCAAGTAGATTTCCCTGATTTTAAGGTCTTACAATTTAATTATCAGGTGGTGCAACTCAATCGTTTAAATTGGCGAGACTATCTTAATCAAACAAATCCCGTAGCAAGTGCATTAATGGCTAAAATGAAAATAGCCCCCCAAGAAAGACCAAAAGTTAAAGCAGAATGCTTACGTCTATTAGCTACATTAAAATTAGATCCTGCCAAAATGCAATTAATTTCTGGCTTTGTAGATACTTACCTTAAGTTAAATCAAGCGGAAAAGATACAATTTAAACAAGAGATTAGTTTATTTAGTCAACCAGAACAGGAGTCAGTTATGAAAATTACCACCAGTTGGATGGAAGAAGGTATAGAAATTGGAGTTGAACGAGGACTTGAACGAGGACTTGAACGAGAAAAAGAGTTAATTATCCGTCTTATTAAGCGTAAATTAGGTGAAATTAGTCCTGAATTGGAAACCCAGGTAAAAGCCTTAAATATTGATGATGTGGAAGTCTTAGGAGAAGCTTTATTTGATTTTAATACAGGGGAGGATTTACAGGTATGGCTGAGGGGATTAGGGAGATAGGGAGATAGGGAGATAGGGAAGCCTCATAACATTGATCGGCTATGCGTTGAACACTTTCAGGTAGAGCGTTATAACATTCCCAAAACCTGCGAGTTGTATAATACATTAAAGTTTTCGGATCTGTCCCATTTGATAATCAGCCATTGCTTCTTGAGCCAAAGCTTCTAATTTACCATCAGCAATATCTTTCTCTAATTGCTGATCCCATTGCTGATAATCTAAATTAGAAAACCATTCAAGAAATTTTTGAAACTCAGCAGGTGGAAGTTCCAGAATTGCCGACTCAATTTGCTCAAGAGTTAACATAATATCAGTACTTAAATAGGTTTTTGACTATTCTATCATTTCTAGTAACCAGTGAGGTTAGGGTGATAAGCTAAAACGCATTTAAAATGCGTTTTAGTAGGGGGTAGGGTGTGGGGGGTAGGGCGAGTGGGGGGCGTAGGCGTAGCCGCCCGGAGGGTGTTTTGCACAAATAATAAATAGTTTTTTACAATATGCAACTTAAGGTCCTTTTAGCTTAGGGTTATAAAAAAAATAACCTATAAATGATGAGCCATAAACTCTTCTATCTAAGTAGGCTGATATACTAGTTTTATTAGGGATAACAGGAGAGCATTAATGCTGTGGAAAAATCTAGAAGGAGAACAATTTACCTATAAGTATTACCTCAAGAAACTATTAGGAGTCGGAGGTTTTGGCGCAGTATTTTCAGCAGATGAAGTGATTGATGATCTTGTCATTCGAGAGGTAGCAGTTAAAGTAATGCAGGTTGACCCAGATAATAAAAAAAGGCAACTTGATGAACTCGTTACCTCTACTCGTTTGAAACATCCTGCACTATTAGACTGTATTAGCCCAGAAAAAGCCTTGATAACAGGAGTAGAATATTGGGGACTAGTCATGGAATTAGCACAAGGTTCTCTAGCAGATCGCCTTAAAAATGGAACCTTAACTAATGCGGAGATAGAAAACCTAGTTAAACAGATGGCTGAAGGATTACAGTATCTTCACAGTCGGAATATTGTACATAGAGACATCAAACCAGCCAATATCCTTTCCGTAAATAATAACTGGAAACTAGCTGACTTTGGTATTGCCAGAATGCTAGATGTACAAAAAAGCATGACTGCTACTAGCACCCAAATAGGCACTAAAATATATATCCCTCCAGAAGCCTATGATGGGGAAGTAAGGGTTGTTTGGGACTGGTGGTCACTAGGAATTATTATTGTGGAAGCAGTTACAGGTAAATTTATTTTTGGGGAATTTACGACAGAAGTACAGTTAATGAAGAAGGTGCTATATGAAGACCCAACTATAACAAATATCCTATCTCCAGCCTTACAGGAGATAGTCAAGGGATGCTTAATTAAAGGTAACCGTCCAAGGGCGTTACGAAACTTAAGGATTGTAGGGGTCTTTATGAGATAAATTGGAAATCATGAGTGAAGAAATCGAGTTAGGTGGGATAAAAGTTCCAGCAGTAGACTGGGAAGCAACGCCGGAAAGCATCAAGCTGGTGTTAATGTTTTTGCTGGATGAACGAAATAAAACAGCGCACAAAATTGAAGAATTAGAAGAAAAACTGAATAAAAACTCTCAAAACTCATCAATACCACCATCCAAAAATGGGTTTAAAGCCAAGACAGACAATAAAGGTAAACCCAAAAGAAAGCCGCAGAAAATTGAAGCGATAAGACCAAAGCAAGAGCGAAAGCTATACCCAATAGAAGAGATTGAAATAGTGCATGAGGAAAAACCAAGTACCTGTAATAGTTGTGGATATGAACTGACAGGCGAAGATCCTCAGCCCGAGAGACATCAAATAGTAGACTTACCAATAATAAAGCCACTGATAACAGAATACAGACTGCACGAGTTAGAGTGCGAGCATTGTGGAGAAAAAACTAGGGCTTCATTGCCATTAGGAGTTTCACCTAAGTGTTATGGGGCAAGATTAGCCGCATTTGTAGCTTATTTAAGTGGAGAATTTAGACAAAGCCATCGTCAAATTCAAGAATTTCTTAGTCAAATATTTAGGATTGAGGTGGCCAGAGGAACAATCAATCGAATGAGACAGGAAGTGAGTGAAGCAGTAGAGGGGACAACCACAGAAGCCAAAGAATGGGCACAACAACAGCCAGTAATCAACTGTGATGAAACGGGATTTAAACAACAAAACAAAGATGGTAAAAACCCACAAGACTTCAAAGCATGGCTGTGGGTATTGGTTACCCCATTGGTGAGTGTATTTATAGTTACACTAAGTCGTAGCCAAGAAATAGCCAAACAGTTAATAGGTGAGTCTTTTTCAGGTTATTTAGGAAGTGACCGATATGGAAGCTACAGTTGGGTCAAAACGGAACTCCGTCAACTCTGTTGGTCTCATTTGCTCAGAGATTTTCAGGCAATCTCCGAAAGACCAGGAGTATCGCAAGAAATAGGAAAAGCTTTACTAGCTAAAGGATATCGTCTTTTTCATTGGTGGCATCGGGTCAGGGATGGAACCTTGTCGAAAGAATTATTTATAGAAGCGGTGGAATTACTCAAAGCTGGACTACATCAAGAACTAATGTCAGCGGCAGCCATGGAGATTGGCCCCAAAGAAAAAACGCCACTAGCTAAAACAGTGCGAACTTGCAGAAGACTCCTAAAAGTAGAAGATGCTCTCTGGACATTTGTCTATCACGAGGCAGTAGAACCAACAAATAATTCTGCAGAGCGGGCTTTACGTACGGCCGTTATCTGGCGCAACCTAAGCTTTGGCTCTCAATCATCCGCTGGCAGTGAGTTTGTGGCTAGAATGTTGACGGTTAATCGTTCTTTGAAATCACAAGGGCGCTCTATCTTGGATTTTCTAACGGAGGCAATCGTTGCTGCTCGACTTGGGATGAAGACCCCCTCATTAATTCCTATTGTTCAAGACGTTTCTGTTCCGACTGCCAAAAGCATTATTCTTCCGTAGGCTATTGGACACTTACAATTAAAGAACCACAAAAGCGCTGGACAGCACAAAAAATATTAGAGACTCTAGACTCAACAGAAGCTGAACTTCAACGTCTAGAACAAGAAAAATTAAAAGCTGAACTTCAACGTCTAGAACAAGAAAAACTTCAACGACTCGAACAAGAAAAATTAAAAGCTGAACTTCAACGTCTAGAACAAGAAAAACGTCAACGTCAGTCCTTCACAGAAAACCTCCCCAATGGTATTGCACTAGAAATGATAGCAATACCAGAAGGTAGCTTTATAATGGGTTCAACAGATAGTGATAATGAAAAACCCCAACATCAAGTAACATTAACCGCCTTCCACATAGGCAAATATCCCGTAACTCAAGAACTTTTCTCAGCAGTCATGGGAAATAACCCCTCAAACTTTAAAAAAGGTGGTAAATATCCAGTAGAGAATGTAAGTTGGGATGATGCCCAAGCATTCTGCAGGAGACTCTCAAAAATAACAGAAAGGACTTACAGACTACCCAGTGAAGCCCAATGGGAATACGCTGCAAGGGCAGGAACACAGACCCGTTATTATTTTGGCGACAATGAAAACCAACTAAAAGAATATGCTTGGTATGAGGCTAACTCCAACAGTCAAACCCATCCCGTAGGGCAGAAAAAGCCCAATCAATGGGGACTCTATGATATGTTAGGGAACGTTTGGGAATGGTGTGAGGATGACTACCATTCTAACTATAATGGTGCGCCATCTGATGGTAGAGCTTGGATTGATAATTATAATCGTTCTCAATCTCCATATCGTATTGTACACGGTGGCTCATGGGTCAGTAGTTCTCCGTTCTTCTGTTGCGCCTACCGCAACTATTATAACCCCGCCGGGCGCTACAGCTACAACGGTTTTCGGGTGGTCTGTGTGTTCACCTAGGGCGGCAGGTTCCTAGGGCGGCAGGTTCCTTGCGCCCCTACAATTCCCCTTTTGCTCTTTTGTCCTATTGTCCTTTTTCAGATCCCAACTTGTTAGTCTAAAAATAATCGCTTAATTTCAGAAATGTACGATGTTTAACCTCAACATTAGCAGTGATCGTCCCGCCAAAATCAGCACTCAAACCACCGAACATGTACTGAGAATAAGTCTGCAACCTCAAGTTATTGGCACTGCTGGAATACCTCTACATCTAGCTATTGCCATAGATACCAGTAGTTCTATGACGGGAAACAAACTAGAGCAAGCTAAAGCAGCCTGTCACAGTATTTTAAGCCAATTACGCCCTCAAGATAGGCTTTCTTTAGCTAGTTATGCTGGTCGAGTTCAAGAAATAGCAGCAAATAACCAAGACTCTATTAACTCTTTAACCGCTAACGGGATTACCCGTACTGACTTAGCCTTAGAATGGTTACAGTCCAAATTAAATCAGAATGACTCTTGTGTTAAGCTTGCTATTCTCATTACAGATGGTCATGCAACCACATTACAAGGGATAAAAATAACAGATGTCTCCCCTCTACTCTCCCAAGCTACCCAACTTAGGGATCAAGGGATTATACTGCATACAGTTGGTTTAGGTAGTGCTGCTGATTTTGACACCACTTTCTTAAATGATCTTTGTACACAAGGACGTGGTAGATTTATCTATGCAGATACTCCTGATAACCTCACTCCCCAACTCCAAGAAAGTCTTACAAATTCTCAATATATTGTCTCTGCAAGTGCCAATATTCAACTAAAACCCCTCAATGGGAGCAAGATCACTGGTTACTGTCAATTCCGTCCCCAATATCAACCCCTAGAAGAAAGCCAACCTAACCAACTCTCTTTGACTGCAGTTAGGTCCGACACTCCTACTGACATTCTGGTCAAGTTAGAAGTACCGCCTCTAGAAGTAGGAAAACCCCTTGGTAAATATCCTGTTCTGGATGTTTTTCTGAATAATGAAAATCAATTTCTCACTCAACAACAAGCATCCCTTATTTATACTCAATCCTTTAAAGAATCCCAACAAACTGATAAAAGCATCAATCAAGATCGTCTCTGTTGGGAAATGAACCTCTACTCAACAGAACTTCTTCACAGTAATGACCCTAACAAAACTGGAGTGCTTCTTGCTAATATTCAAGTGAATGCTTCAAAAACAGGTCAAATTGATCTTGCTAATAAAGCTGCTGAACAGTTAGAAGATCTCCAGAAAACAGGCAAACTTGACCCACATAAGACCACCAAAATTTTAATTCAAGTCCGTCAAGGAGGAGAAAATAATGAGTAAAGGCATAGGATATGATCCCATTCCCGTTACGCTCAGTCCTGATAGTACTGCTCTACAACTAAAAAATGGTCCCAAAACAGGGCAAAAGTTCAGCTTAAGTAAAATGCGTAATGTCATTGGTCGCAGTTCTCCTCCTCATATAGTTGTAGATATTGACTTAAGCGAATGTGAACTAGATAGGATTCCTATGATCTCTCGCCGTCATGCGGTCATTGAATGGAGTAGTGGTGAACTCCTTGTTACTGACCTAGGCAGCAGTAACGGTACTTTTATAGATGGTCAGCAACTTAAACCTGAAGATAACAAGCAACCTTCTCCACCCCTTCCCCTCAAAGCAGGCAGCAAATTAGTACTAGCTAACCTTGAATTTGAGTTAATTACAGCAGTTTGAGACCAGATAAGCTACAAAACCAGGGATCGGGGCTCCGCCCCGCAAGGGTTTTGGTTTTTAAGTTGTGGCTTAATAGATTTACATTTGCTGTAACTATGGATAATAACAGAACAAAATTATGTCTAAAATTCTGCGTATTTTTCGCTATTCCTTCCCTGTCAAAGTATTAGGACCTGGCAAAAGGGCAGTAATTTGGGTGCAGGGATGTCCTTTTGCTTGTCCTGGCTGTATAGTTCCAGAGTCTTGGTCTACGCAAGGAGGGGAAGAAATGACCGTCACCAGCTTAGTAAAATGGATCTTGGCACAAGATGAGATTGAAGGAATTACCCTCTCAGGTGGGGAACCATTCCAGCAGTCTATAGCCTTAATAAGTTTAATTGAACAGGTACGAGAGGTAAAGGATCTAGGTGTAATGTGTTTTACTGGCTATAAATTAGAGTATTTACAGGAAAGAGGTTCAGCCGCACAAAAACAACTACTAGGACTGATAGACCTACTAGTAGATGGAACCTATATAGAAGAACAACATGGAGACTTACTCTGGCGAGGTTCTCATAATCAAAGGTTATTACCTCTAACAAAAAGATATAAAAATTTAATAGAAGAAATAGCCAACTCTCCCGATCAGGATCACTCAGCAGGACTAGAATTAGGAGTAGAAAACGAGACAGAAGTCTATTTTACAGGGGTACCAAATCAGCCAGGTTTTCGAGGAAAATTTGAATTACAGTTACGTGAACGCGGCATTATTCTACAAACAAGTAGTAGTCAGTAGGATCAAGTAGCATTGAAAATGACAGTCCCATCTTCAGTAAATTCTAAATTGTCTCAAGCTGAACAACAAAGCAACTTAGCCAAGCAACAGGAACAACAACTCAACGAACTAATGACAGCAGTTTATGTGATTTAAAGTATGACTTGGTGCCCCTGCCTTAAGCTATACTTTAGTATAAGGATGAGAATAAAATTAAATCACTAGCTTATGATAATTCCTCTGAATATATTAGAAAGATTTCGCGGCTGTTTATTAGGACTAGCTCTAGGTGATGCTCTAGGTACAACAGTTGAGTTTTGTCCTCGCGGTTCATTCTTACCCGTAACAGATTTAGTAGGGGGAGGCCCATTTAACCTTAAACCTGGTCAATGGACAGATGATACATCTATGGCCTTGTGTTTAGCTACCAGTCTAGTTACAGTAGGAGGGTTTGATGCAGTCGATCAAATGAAGCGTTACTGTGATTGGGCTGAAAATGGCTATTTAAGCAGTACGGGAAGATGTTTTGATATTGGCACTACAACCCGTCAAGCATTATATCAGTACAAAAAATATGGCGACCCCTTTAGTGGTTCTACTCATACCAGATCTGCTGGGAATGGCTGTCTCATGAGGCTTGCACCCGTGCCGATGTTCTTTTTTCCCGACCGTGAGCAGATTTTACACTTCTCTAGTGAAAGTTCTCGCACGACACATGGTACAAAGGAATGTCTTGAAGCCAGCCGTCTCTTCGGGGATATTCTGTTTCGGTCCTTAGTAGGCTATTCTAAGATTGATATACTATTCGGCGAGATTCCTGATCAAATAACCTCTACCTCAATTCTGAAGATCGCTGCTGGTGAGTACAGAGAGAAAAGCATTGATGACATTCATGGTACGGGCTATGTAGTAGATAGCCTAGAAGCAGCACTTTGGTCTTTCTGGCAGACAGAAACTTACGAACAAGCAGTTTTAACAGCCACCAACTTGGGAGATGATGCCGATACAACTGCAGCTATCTGTGGTCAAGTAGCAGGAGCCTTTTATGGAGAGTCTGCTATTCCTCGTGCTTGGCTGAGTAAGCTTACTATGCGAGATGAGATTACAAAACTTGCCGATCAACTATATACTGCTAGCTCATCTCAAGTAATTTAAGATGAAATCATGAAAGACATTGGTCATAATAAATCAGAGTTAACCATTTCTCAACAGAAAGCCTATAAGGAAATACTTCAATTTCTTGAAAGTAAGCATCAATTTTTTCGGCTATCAGGCTATGCTGGTACAGGTAAAAGCTTTCTGATGGGAAAGGTCATTGAATGGTTGAAAGCCAAAAAATACTCCTTTGCCGTAGCTTCTCCCACTAATAAAGCAGCGAAAAATCTACAATCACTTTGCCACGAACAGAAAGTAAAAGTTCATGTTACTACAGTGGCCAAATTATTAAAACTACAACCTGTTGTTAATGTAGAGACAGGAAACCAAGAATTTTTGTCTAAAAATTTGGCTACTGATAGTCTAAGTGATTATGAGGTAGTGATCATTGATGAGTTTTCCATGCTTTCACGAGATAATTTTAAGGAGATTCAACAAGAAATTACTCAAACAACAACTAAAATAATCTTTGTTGGAGATGAAGCACAACTTCCCCCAGTCAATGAAAAAGAGCCGATAATCGCTACTACTCCTGAAATCAAACATTTTGCCGTTTTAAGCGAAATTGTGCGTTATGACGGCGATATAGTTAAAGTAGCTGAAGAAATTCGCTCCATACCTAAATGGAATAGTAAGATCTATCCTTTTGAGACCACTACAGACAAAACTATTATTAAACTGTCACCCGAACGCTGGTTAGAAAAAGCCTCTAAAATGTTCCTCACAGACCTCTGGAAGGAAAATGCCGATTTTGGGAGGATTATAGCATGGCGGAATAAAACAGTAGACCTTTACAATCAAATCATTCGGCGAGCTTTGTACGGAGAGGATGTGGGAGAATATGTTATTGGGGAAATCTTGATAGCCAAGAAGCCAGCCTTTCGAGGCACCAAAAGAAAGAAAACGATTATTCTCAACAACTCAGAAGAATGTAAGGTCACAGGGGCTTATAAGACAGAGCACAATGCCAAGTTTAACTGGGATTTCTACAAGGTTCCTGTAATCAGTGATGATGGTAATCCCATAGAACTAAGAATTTTGACACCTGAAGGGGAAATGCAAAGACAGAAAAAGCTCCAAGAACTGGCTCAACAAGCAAGGGAGACTACTGAATACAATGAAAAGAAGAAAAAATGGGCGCTCTTCTATGAATTGGATGGACTATTTGATAATATATCCTATGCTTATGCCCTCACTTGTCATAAAGCCCAAGGTAGTTCTCTAGATTATGTATTTTTGGCAGTTAATGATATGCAGTATTGTCCAGATCTACAGAAAATTCTCTACACAGGACTAACTCGTGCTAAAAAGAATTGTTTTGTTTGTTAATGTTTACAGCAAATTATGTGGGCATAGCCGCCCTTAGAGTCCTATTAAGCTACAACTAAAAACCCAAAACCCTTGCGGGGAAACCCGCACCCGCCCCCTAGTTTTGTGGCTTATCTGTTTACAAACTGCTGTAATAACTAGTTGAGCAATTGATAACAAGGTGAAGCAGTGGGTCTAGCAGTTGGACATTTACCCTCTAAACATGGCTGTTTGTAGGCTAGATCTGTTTCTGGTGTGAGAGGCATTTCTCCAAAAATCATTTTACAACTGAGATCTTCAAAGTTAGGAGTCATGGTGAGAGGAATGCCCAACTTTTCGGTAAAAAATACTTCTGTAGGTACTTTACAGACATTAACGCATAAAGCGACACAGCCACTGTCTTCAAGGTAGCGACATTTTTTGATTTGGACAGCAGAAGGCTGTGAACGTACTGAGCCATCTGATAAATGTACCTCAGCTTCAGCCACTTCACAAGGACCTACCAACCATTCAAATAATTGTGCAGCAAACCAGGCATTGAGAACGCATACTAGCCGCGTGGGACGAAAAAAAGTACGAATAGACCAAAGCACTTGAGATGGTATTAAGGACTGGAGCACTTGAGCAACAATTAACTGCTGTTCTTGAGAATTATGCCCCTGTATAATTTGTTTGGACAATTCAACAAAGCCATCATAGTCACTAACTTTGGTTTTTATACCTAAAGCCTTGGAAATCTTGCTAGATAATAGGCGGATCAAGAAAAGATCAATTAAGTTGTCATTATATTCATCCTTGACGACTCCTTTAAATTCACGCGAGTCGGGTGAAGGGTGTAATTCCTTGATCTTGTTTAGCATTGTTTGGAGCTTTATACTTTGTTGGCTATATTATCCATCTTGCCTTACTTTAACGGAAAGTTACTGTTTCTGTGCTTGGCAAGGTTTAAAACAACAGAAGGTGACGGGTAGACAGAACAACCTGAGGCTACTCCATCAACTCATCACCCTCTGGTTTTACAAGAGGACTAAAGAGACACTTAGCGACGAGGTACTAAGGACAGATAGTCTAGGTTAGCTGGATCACCCTTAGGCGATTTAATTGGAGGCAGATTTAAGCCACGTGCTATATCTTGATAGAGAGAAGGATCACCTGTTTTAGGTTTCTTATCTTGAGGAGTATAGGTACGGACTTCATTTTGCCAAACGATTTGTGGGAAACCTACTACCTTGCGATAATATGCGTCATAACGAGGAGCCATACCGACAGGAGGTTCACCTGCAGCACGGCCAAAGATAACCCGACGACGTTGGTAGGGAACGGTATCATAGCCAAAATTCTCTAGATACTCATCAGAGTTCAGCAGTTTATCGGCAAAACCTGCAATCCCCTCATTAACTACGACAATAGACCAAGCTATTTTCTCTCTTTCGCTATAGACACGACGACCGAGAACTTTTTCTACAGTCAGTTCTACAAAACGATAGTTGCTATTTTTGTCATAGAAACTATTTTTGTAGGTCTCAGACAACAGTAAACCCCGAATAAAATCACGTGTTGTGATATCTCCATTGCGCAGTTGGCTTTCTAGAGTGGGTTGGCGATCTGATTTGAAAGCCGTGAAGAAGAGTTGACGATAAGCTGCTTCTACAACCTGATTTAAGTCATTTGAAGAAGCAACTGTTACGCCATTAAATACTTTAGGCTTGCCATCGCGAACTGTTCGAGCAGCAAAAGGAATATTCTCTGTCGTAAAGACTTTGGGTGTTTCATCTCCACCTAAAGTTATATCTTTAACCCGAACATTTGGGGCTGAGGGTGCATATTCTAACAGAGGAAGATTAGATCCGCCTGCTGTTTTTTTGACTTTCTGGGTATTTTGCCGAACGATTTCTGGGAAGGGTAAAGTTTTACCAGTACCACGCTTATCGCCAAAAGTTTTAATATTGAAAGGAACTTCACCAAGAGCACGGCCAGGTAACACCCGACGACGTTGGTAGGGAACGGTATCATAGCCAAAGTTGTCTAGATATTCATCAGAGTTGAGGAGGTCATCCACAAAACCCGCAAAACCTTTAGTTACTATGACTATAGACCAAGCGATCTTTTCTTGTTCGCTATAGACATCGCGACCTAAAATTCGTCGAACTGTCTGTTCAACAACACCATAGTTGCTGTTTTTGTCAAAGATATTCTGCTGATAGGTTTTGGATAATAGTAACCCCCGAATAAAATCGCGTGTTGTTATTTCTCCATTCCGCAGTTTAGTTTCTAGAATCTTTTGGCGATCTGATTTGAAAGCCGAGAAAAAGATTTGACGATAAGCTGCTTCAATGAGCAAATCTAGGGAAATGCCAGAGGGAAGAAATGCAGTAGTATAAACTGTAGGTTGTTCGTCCCCACCTACTTCATAATCAACAACCCGAGCATTTTGTGTTTTCGGGGCATAGTTCAAAAGGGGAATAGCCAAGATTTAACCTCCGTAATCTCACAAGGATTTTTAAAACTGTCCTCTTGATCATAAGGGAGTAAGGACGCTGAGAGAGTATTTATTAAAATTTCTTACAAATCTTCATGGCACGATTAAAACAGGACAAGGTGCTAAATTAATTACTCTATGGGTGACACTCTCTGCTAGTCCTTCTGCAGTTAGTCCTAACCCACGACAACCCATTACAATCAGATTAGCAGAAATTTCATCAGCGACATCACAGATCGTAAAGGAGGGTATTCCTTCTTTCTCTAGAACATCTGCCTTAATCCCAAGGGTTTGGAAAAGTTCTTTCATGTTTTCTAGAAGTAAGGCTACGTCTTCGGGCGAATTCATTATAGTCTCTTTGTTCTCGCTTTCTTGGTTAATTTCGACTACAGAGAGTAAAATCAAACGACTATTATAGGTCTTAACCAAGTCTGCGACTACTTCGACTGCTTCGCGCGATTCTCTGGAGGAATCTACAGGAAATAAAATTGTCTTAAACATAATGTCCTCTACCAAATATTGGGATCTACAATTTCTAGATTAACAATTGTCAAGGCGACAACCAACTGATTTAATCTTTTGTAAGGCTTTTCTTAGATTGGGGCATAGATGACAAGCAGTTATGCTTTGATTCTACTTGACAGTAAATAATCTTAATCATTTATGGATAAAATTACATTTTCATTCTCAAGGTTAACTATGACAGATAAAACTCAACACCCCAGAGAGAATCTAGCAGTACTAGGTAACAATTCTTCAAATATCTCTAATTTGGCGGTATTAGGCGGGATAGAAGGAGTAATTAGAAACCTAAATAATAAATCAGAAACTACTAAAATCCAAGCCCTTAAAAAAGCTTTAGAATACGGAGAAGCAGGGATTGATTTAGTCATTAAAACACTCCAAGAACCTCTGGGAAGCTATACAACAAAACAACTCACAATAAAGGCCTATCATCTCCTGAAAGATAGAAGAGAAAAACAAGCATTAGAAGCCATAGGAAATTTTAACCATTTCTACCTCTTTGAATGTCTAAATACTCTCACAAATAATTTAGGCTCCGTCAAATCAGTCATACTAACTTCAGATAATAGATATATAGCTAATGGGAGTTATGACAAGACTATCACAATTGGCGCTCTTACTAAAGGGGAAGAGCTTCAGACATTAAAAGGTCATTCACATTGGGTCACTTCAATTACATTAACCCCTGTAGAAGTAGTCACCCCAATGAGGGTTAATCAATATATAGTAAGTGGGAGTTTGGATAAAACTATCAAGGTTTGGGATCTCACTACAGGACTCTGTTTAAATACTATCAAAGGTCATGTCCGAGCCGTAAAATCAGTTACAGTGACTCCGGATAATAAGTATATAGTTAGTGGGAGTTATGACGAAACTATTAAAATTTGGAATCTTAATACAGGGATCTGTTTACAGACACTAATAGGTCATTTGTGCGTCATTAAATCGGTGATGGTGACGCCTAATAATAAGTATATAGTCAGTGGGAGTGCTGACAAAACTATCAAGATTTGGGATTTCACTACAGGACTCTGTTTAAAAACTTTATCTGGTCATTCATCTAGTGTCAATTCAGTCATAGTAACTCCCGATAGTAAATATATAGTAAGTGGAAGCGATGACAAGACTATTAAGGTTTGGGATCTCACTACAAGGAGATATCTACAAACACTAGAAGGTCATTCATCTAGTGTCAATTCAGTTATAATAACTTCTGATAATAAATATATAGTGAGTGGGAGCGATGACAAGACTATTAAGGTTTGGGATCTCACTACAGGAAGAACTGTACAGACACTAAAAGGTCATTCATCTAGTGTCAATTCAGTTATAATGACTTCAGATAATAAGTATATAGTCAGTGCAAGTGATGACAATACTATTAAGATTTGGGGAGTTCCTTCCTGAAGATTAATTAGGGGTACTTAAGCTTAGAAAAAATTTAAGTCTAAAATATAATTATGACAGAAAATAATCAACAACCGAGACCTGATCAATCATCACTAGGTAGCCCTTCTCTCAATCTCTCAAATTTCGCAGTATTAGGAGGTATGGAGAAGCAGGACTAGATTTAGTTATTAACGCACTCCAAGAACCTACAGAACAGGTTCAGCAAACTGCCTATGACCTACTCAAAAAAAGAAGAGAAACTAAAGTAAGACAGGTCATAGTGAAACAGATTATTAAGTATGGAGCAGAAAATAAAAATCTACAAGAAATTGATTTAAGTGGCGTAGATCTTGTAGGTGCTAAATTTAATGGAGTAAATTTGAGTAAAGCTCTCCTCTGGAATGCTATAGTAAGTGGAGCTTCTTTGAGAGGAACTAATTTAAGTGGTGTTAATTTGCATAATGTAGATTTGCATGATGTTGATCTAAGTGAGATCAGCTAAGTAGGTAAGCATAATTCAACGTTCAATAGATTATTAAGTTTAATAGTATTTAACATACTTGAATCTCTCTCAGTGTCTGCCCTACATCCTACTAAAACGCATTTAAAATGTGTTTTAGCTTATCTCACTCCTGTTTGTACACGCCATAAGTGGGCATAAATACCATCTAGGGCTACTAACTCTTCATGTGTCCCTCTTTCTACTAATTTTCCCTTTTCCATCACATAGATACAGTCTGCTTGGCGAATAGTAGAGAGACGATGCGCTATAGCTATAGTGGTGCGATTAACAGTAATCTTTTCTAAAGAGCGGGAGATGGCTGCTTCTGTCTCATTGTCAACGGCTGAGGTAGCCTCATCTAGAATCAAAATAGGAGGGTTTTTCAAAACTGCTCTAGCAATAGCAATACGCTGCCGTTGTCCTCCTGAAAGTTTTTGTCCTCTCTCTCCTACAATAGTCTCATACTGCTGTGGCAGTTCTAGAATAAACTCATGTGCTTCAGCTACTTTAGCAGCAGAGATAATCTCATCCATTCTTACATCAGGTGGCGCTCCATAGGCTATATTTTCTTGAATCGTCCCATGAAATAGAAAGACATCCTGACTGACTAGTCCTATAGCACGTCTTAAGTCACCTAAATAGATTTTTTTAAGATCTATGCCATCTATAGTAATGCTTCCTTTATCTATCTCATAGAAGCGTAACAATAACTTGACTAGTGTACTTTTACCTGATCCTGTTGCTCCTACAATCGCAGTTGTTTTACCTGCAGGAATATGTAAAGATAGTCCATCTATCACTCTGACTCGATTAGGATAAGTAAAACTTACTCCTTCTAAGACTATATCTCCTTGCACCCTAGACAAGGCTATATCTCCTGAAGGGATCGTTAAAGGTGTATCTAAAAGATCCATTACTCTTTGTGTTGAAGCTATTGCCCTTTGATATAAATCTAAGGTCTGTCCTAAACGGGTCAGAGGCCACAATAATCTCTGTGTCAGAAACACTAATACGCTATAGGTACCTACATCTAGTTTATTATTAATTACCTCCATCCCACCAAAAAAGAGAATAGCTGTAAAACCAGCTAATATTATGGTACGAATTAAAGGGACAAAAGCAGCACTAAGTATAATAGCGCGGTGATTACTTTCACGATAAGCATCACTTTCTTTGCGCAGTCTTTCTAACTCATAAGCCTCTGTGGTAAAACTTTTAATTGTAGTAATGCCACTGAGATTATTAGCTAAACGACTATTGAGAAGACTAGCATTTTCTCTCACTTTGGCGTAACGGGGTGCCAAGCGTTTTTGAAAGGCAATAGAACCCCATAAAATAAAAGGAATAGGTAGCATAGCCATCCATGCTGTGCCAGGAGTTAAGATGAAAAAAGCACCACTTATGATGACAACAGTAGTTAAAACTTGTAGTATTTCATTAGCCCCTACATCCAGAAAACGCTCTAATTGGTTGATATCATCATTTAAAATAGATAATAATCCTCCTGTGCTTCTTTCTTCAAAGTAGGCTAATTGTAATTTTTGAATATGATCATAAGCCTCTAAACGTAGATCATGTTGAATATTCTGGGCTAAATCTCGCCATAGTCTTTCAAAAGCATATTCAAAGATAGATTCTAAAGACCAAATAATCAGAGAAAGAAAACTGAGAAAAAGCAGTTGATTAAATACTGGGATGATCCCAAAACGCGCTAAAGAAGAATTTTGTCTATGAACCACTACGTCCACAGCAGCACCAATAATTGCAGGTGGTGCTAGGTCAAATATTTTATTCAGAATAGAACAGACAGTCGCTTGCCAAACTATCTTTTGGTATTGCTTGGCGTGTTTTAATAAACGTTGTAGGGGATGTTCTGTACTATGCACAGAAGAATCAGAAGATAGATCTGATCTCAAATTTTTATACCTTTTATTAATTTAGATATATAACATTATTAACTTATTTTTACATATATTATAAAGAGCCAATGAATTAGGGTTGTGCATTAGCGGAGGGTATTTCTTGTGCGTCAAGATGATGAATATAGTAAAGAGTAAGCTTTAGCTTACAGCAATTTGAGACCAGATAAGCTTGCTTAACCAGGGGGCGGGGCTTCCGCCCCGCACGGGTTTTGGTTTTTAAGTTGTGGCTTAATAGATTTACATTTGCTGTAAAATCAATGCAAGAATAAAGCAGAAGCTAAAATAACTCAAAGTCCAGTTAATTTTATGAATACACCTATCGAACAGTCAAATTTATTGGGAACCCAATCGTTATCAACTCCCTATGGACCAATGGCGATTGATAATTCCTATCCTACTGATGAGACCATAAAACTATTGTACGACCAAAGAGATAGACAACGAGCAGTAGAAGTTTATCTCTGGTCGCTGCCGCTTGTGCAGTTTCAAGTATGGAAGAATCAACAAGAGCAAATTTATGGTGCTAAGGGTACTGATTTTGTCATTTACGAAACTTTCAATGAAAAAGGTGGTGTGACAACAGGAAATGCTACAACACCTTATATTATCAGTATATTTGACCTTGCAGAGATAGGTCCTGTAGTAATTGATTTTCCGGCTGGAAAGCTGGCTGGTGGTGTGTTAGATTGGTGGGAACATCCGACCTGTGATTTGGGAGTAACTGGACCAGATCAAGGTAAAGGGGGAAAATACTTAATCTTAGGACCGAAAGACAATCCTAAAAAGTATGAGAAATCAGAGTATTTAGTCTTTGTCTCGCCCACTAATAAAGTATTGATTGGCACTCGGGTTCTAACACCTGGGGCAAAAGCACTAGAAGAGTTTAAACAGGCTCTTAAAATGTATCCCTTAAACAGCACACCGACTTCTCCTCACTTCATTGCGGGACTGGACAAAGTTTGGGCAGAAACTCCACCTATCGGACTTGAATACTTCAAAGTATTGCATCAGGCCATTCAAAATGAACCTGTTGCAGCACGTGACAAAGCGTTTATGGCTTATCTAACCTATTTTGGCATTCTTGATGGCCAACCCTTTAACCCTGATGAACGCATCTCAACATTGTTAGCCCAAGGTACAAATATTGGCGAACTTCTAGCTCGTGCTAACATAATGGAGCCAGATTTTACCGAGCCTTATTGGGAGAATACCCAATGGTATCGATTAATTGATTTTCCACTTGCTCAAGAAGATGAAAAGCGTCTTTATTTGGATGAACGTGCAGCTTGGTTTTATGAGGCTATCACAACATCAAAAGGGATGAAGACAGAAAAACCTGGATCTGGACAAATATATATGAGTACTAAACGTGATAAAGATAAACAGGTTCTACGCGGTGGCGAGACATATCGACTTAAAGTTCTACCAGATGCTCCTGCTGAACAATTTTGGGCAGTAACCATCTATGGAGAGCATAGTCGGCTCTTTGTAAGAACGAATCAATTGAACGCTAATCTAGATTCCCGAAACACTAATCTCAAAAAGAATCCAGATGGGTCTGTTGATATTTACTTTGGTCCAGATTTGACGAAGATTCCTTCAGAGATGGAAAGTAACTGGCTTAAGACCAATATAGATGAAGGTTGGTTTCCCTATTTTCGTCTTTATGCTCCAACGCAAGCATTTTTTGATAAAAGCTGGGCACTTGGAGATATCGAACAAGTTAGTTAGTTCATTTTAAATGGGGTGCGGGGCAAAGCCCCGCATGGTTTAGTACTAAAGCTACTCCAGACTCCCTACTTGAGCGCGTTTATAAGCCTCATCTAGGACTTCTGAAAGAGTTGGATGGGTATGTATATTAAAAGCCAAATTCTGGACTAGCTCTCTGTGTGCGATAGCATTGGCTGCTTCTTGAATCAAGTCTGAAGCATGAAGACCGATAATATGAACGCCCAAAATTTCCCCAGTATCTTGACGATAGACTACTTTAGCCATGCCGTCTGTTTCGCCTTCGGCTAAAGCTTTAGAATTGCCCTTATAGTAAGTTCTCACAGAAGAAACTTTCCAGCCTTCTTTTTCGCCTAGTTCCTTTGCTTGGGGTTCACTCAAACCGACATAGCTAATTTCTGGATGGGTAAAAGCTGCGGCTGGAATACTGCGATAATCAATAGTTTTTTCCTGACCACAGATATTTTCTACGGCAATGACTCCTTGACCTGAAGCAGCATGAGCCAACATCATTTTACCAGTGGCATCACCTATCGCCCAAAGATGGGGGACAACTTGACCATCTTTAATAACAGCCATCTGGTCATTAACTTCTATAAAGCCGCGCCGATCTGTTTGGATCCCAACAGTTTCTAGTCCTAAATTTTTAGTAGCAGGAATACGTCCTGTGGCGACTAGACAAGCATCTACTTCTAGAGTCTCAATTACTTCTTTGGTTTTAAAGTCAGCTAGTTCAATGACGACAGGAGACCCAGGTTTAATGGTTTTGGCTAAAGTCCCGACATAGGTTTCGATAGCACGCGGTTTAATTAAAATTCTTTCTGCTAGTTTTGAGATTTCTGGATCAAAACCAGGCATCAAGGTATCTAATGCTTCAATGATAGTTACTTCTGAACCGAGGGCGGTATAAATATCAGAGAATTCTAACCCAATATAACCACTGCCAATGATAGCAATCCAAGGGGGAACAGTCTCTAGTTTGACTGCATCATCACTAGTAAAGACGGTTTTATGGTCAATCTCAATACCTGGGGGAACAAAGGGAACCGAACCAGGACAAAGCAGAATATCTTTGGTTGTTAAAATTCTCTCGCCACTTTCTGTAATCACACTGACTTTCTGTGGTCCTGCCACTTTACCCCAGCCTTTGATTGTCTCTACTTTTAATCTAGTCAGACTGTTAGTGAGATCTGAGCGAATTTTCTGAACTAAATTATTAGCATGGGCTGCTATGCTATCTCTTTTAAAGTTTACGGAACCAATAGAAATACCCAAAGTCTCTAAATGATGACTATCTTGCAATTCTCGCACTTTACCTGAAGCAGCTAATAAGGCTTTAGATGGGATACAACCCCGATTAACACAAGTTCCGCCCATCGTTTGAGCTTCAATAATAGCAGTCTTCAGCCCTAATTTAACCGCATGGAGAGCCGCTCCATGTCCACCCACTCCCGCTCCAATAATCACTAAATCGTACTCTAAATCCTTACTCATAATTTTTTGCTCAGATTAGTTGCAACCTTCTATTTTAATCTTTCTCTCACCTCTAACAACCCCAAAAGGTTACCATTAGTAAATATAGGAACCTAAGAAGACATTCAAGTTATGGAAGAGCCCTTACTAGGTAAAGTTAATAATAATCGTCCTTTGCCTTGGATTCTCGGACTGATGGTGGCAGGACTTGCTGTTGTGGGCTGGATGACCTATCGCATAACACAGACTTCTAATCCTCAAGGTGAATTAGCTAAACAGACTGTGGCTGTTACTAGGCAATTACTGGCTGTAGAAATCAAGGCAACTGGAACTGTAGAACCAATTCAAACCGTCAATATCAGTCCAAAAGTATCAGGACGTTTAGTGGCTTTACTAGTTGAACAGGGATCTCTGGTTAAAGCAGGTCAAAGGTTAGCTATTATGGATAATCGAGAACTCCAAGCCCAAGGAACGCAAGTTCAAGCCCAATTTAAAGAGGCAGTGGAAAAACTCAAAGAAGCAGAGGTTAATATTCCGCGTGAAATTCAACAGGCTAAAATAAGAGCAGTTGAAGCCAATACTAAAGTAAGTCAGGCGGAAGCTCAATTAAAACAAGCCCAAGAACGCATCCCTCGTCAAATTAACCAAGCTAGGGCACAATTGAAACAGGCGGAAAGTCGTCTGAAATTAGCCCAAGAAAGAGCCAAACGGAACGAATATCTAGTTAATGAAGGGGCAATTAGTAAAGATAAATTTGATGAATTTGTCAATGAACTATATACGGCTCAGGCTAATCTTATAGATCTATTGCAACGGCTAGAACAGGTCAAAACAACTGGTTTCCCTGAAATAGAACAACTCCAGCAGGCTATTAACCAGGCTAAAGCATCGGCTGCAGAAGCCGAGTCTATCTATCAACAAAAACAACAAAGTGCTCAAGCACAAATCTTTCAACTCCAAGCAGCAGCGAGAGCCGCTCAAGCCCAATTTCAGCAGATTGTTGTACAGTATCAGGATAGCTTTATTACTGCTCCTTTTGATGGGATAATTACTCAACGCTATGTTGATGTAGGAGCCTTTGTCACTCCCAGTACTTCTGTTTCAACTTCAACAGATGATTCTGCCCCCAAAACAGCAATCCTAGCCCTAGCCAAGGGACTACAAATTAGGGCTAAAGTACCTGAAGTAGATATTGGTCGTTTGAGTCTAGGACAACCAGTAAAAATTTTAGCTGATGCTTATCCAGATCAGGAATTTAAAGGACAAATAATTCGCATTGCCCCTGAAGCAGTGAAGGAACAGAATGTCACCTCTTTTGATGTAATCATCGCCTTAATAGATGGAAAAGATCAACTGCGTTCTAAAATGAATGTGGATCTAACTTTCCTAGGGAAATCAATTCCTGATGCTTTAGTAGTGCCTACAGTCTCTATTGTGACTCAGCAAGGAAAAACAGGTGTAATGGTACTGAACGCAGAAAATAAACCCGAATTCAAACCTGTCACAATTGGGGCTGTGATTGATGATAAAACACAAATTATCTCTGGCGTAGATTCAGGTGTGCGGGTTTTTATCGATCTACCTGATAGTAAAGATAAAAAAGATAAGAAATAAGGATAAGTAATCAAGCATGGATATCAGGGAAACCTTTTCTATGGCTATCTCTACCCTAGTGTCTAATAAACTTCGCTCAAGCTTGACTATGTTGGGGATCATCATTGGCAATGCTTCAGTTATTGGCATGATCGGAGTAGGACAAGGCACACAGAAATTAGCGGCTGATCAATTTGAATCTCTCGGACCAAATCTCCTCTTTATTGTCCCTGGTTCGGAAGACGAGCGTAGAACTAGTTTTGATCTACCAAAAACTCTGGTCTATGAAGATGCTACAGCAATTGAAGCACAAGTTCCTACCGCTTATCAAGTAGCTCCTCAATTGAACCTCCCCGAAGTAATCAGCTATCGGAATCAAAATACCAGTAGTAATACCATGGGTGTTACCCCCATATTTCCAGTTGTCAGAAGTTTTAAAGTAGCTAAAGGACGTTTTTTCAATGAGATTGACCTGAAACGCAATAATCGAGTAGTAGTTTTAGGGGCAGAAATTGCTAATCGTTTTTTTGGTCGAGAAAATCCTCTAGGGCAGAATATTCGCATTAAAAATATCAGCTTTCAAGTGATTGGGGTAATGGCGGCTAAAGGGACATTTTTAGGGACTAACCAAGATGATTCAGTCTTTATTCCTATCACTACTATGGCTAACCAAATAGCTGGTCGGACTTCACCTTACGGAATGCAAGTCACCTTTATTTCAGTTCAAGCCAAGAATGAAGAGAGTATCCGGGCTGCTAAATTTCAGATTGAAAATCTCTTACGTCGTCGTCACAAAATTGTCGGACAAGATGATTTCACTGTGAGAACACAAAAGGATGTCTTATCTATTGTCGGGAATATTACTACAGGTTTAACGGCTCTTCTAGCAGCGATAGCGGGGATTTCTCTGTTAGTAGGGGGTATTGGGGTAATGAATATTATGCTAGTCTCTGTAACTGAAAGAACACAAGAAATTGGTTTACGTAAAGCTATTGGAGCATCAGAGGAGGATATCTTATTACAGTTTCTCATTGAAGCGATTATTCTCTCTGCTACAGGAGGGATTATCGGTATTTTCATTGGTGTAGGTGGACTTCTTTTGCTCGGTCAATTTACCCCTCTGACTCCTGTTATTTCTGTTGTGGCTATCTGTATTTCTCTGGGTGTTTCTACTTCTATCGGTCTCTTCTTTGGCGTGGTTCCTGCTCAAAGAGCCGCTAAATTAGATCCGATCGTCGCTTTAAGGAGTATTTAAGCAGTCAGCAATTCTCAATTTAATAGTTGATACGGGATTGAGCGATATAAGACAAAATATAGGGAGAATAATTAATATAGACCTCGCGTCTCAAAACAGGATACTATGTTAAAAAAGATACACTAAAATTACAAATTACAAAATAGTTTTATAGTATTTCATATATCAAACTATTGCCAGCTAATTGTAACCGTCCAAGGGAGTTACGAAACTTTAGGATTGTAGGGGTCTTGATGAGATAAATTAGAGAGTATGAGTGAAGAAATAGACTTAGGTGGAATAAAAGTTTTAGCAGTAGACTGGGAAGCAACGC
>Ga0209085_1000308_pt1 | contig 36571 bp, 57 predicted proteins | sample C_131016_EF_Meta_FD_187310 | JGI IMG/M metagenome (GOLD analysis project Ga0209085, IMG submission 187310) | Freshwater microbial communities from Lake Croche, Canada to study carbon cycling - C_131016_EF_MetaG (SPAdes) (version 2) | ecosystem: Environmental > Aquatic > Freshwater > Lake...
ACCTATATCACAATAGGTACATCCAACGATGGAGCAAACTTGGTAACATCTAACGTGGCGTTGTCTAACGTCATTAACGGATATACTTACCAAGATATTACGCTTGTGGCTGCGACTGGTAACACCTGCTATCAACCAAACGCCCTGTTTGTGAACGTGACGGCTAACGCTGTTGCAAACCACACATTCACTGTGTTTGTTTATGGCGATGTTCGTAGCTTCTAAAAACTACTAGTAGTGACCCCTCTGGTAGAACGAGTACCCTCTCCCGTGTCGCAATGGGGGAGGGGAAAGCCTTGAATATGGTGTGGTATGACAACGCTTAACGATTACATATTTGTTACACGGCGTTTGTTGCACGATGCCAATGCTAACTTTTGGACTGACCAAGAGTTAACGATTGATATTAACGGCGCTCGTCAGCGTCTTGTGAGAGATACAGGCGCTTTACGCCGTCTCCAAACATCTACAGTCACACAGAATAAAGAAGTTTATGATTTTTCTGGTTTGCCGCAAGGCGATCAGACAATGGATATTCTTACCATCAACTTGTACTGGGGCACAACTCGTGTTCCTTTGATGTACAAGCCTTGGACTCAGTTCAATGCTGAATTGCGTTATTACCAATCTTACATTGGTCAACCTGTGGCTTTTAGTCTTTACGGGACTAATAGCTTTTACATTGGTCCGTTGCCTGACCAAACATATACGATTGAGCTTGATACGGTTATCAGACCAATTGATATGGTTAACTTGACTGACGTTGAAACGATCAAAGATCCGTGGACTGAGCCTGTTCCATTTTACGCAGCTTACACAGCTAAGTTCAAAGAACAGAGCTATGGTGAGGCTGAGATCTTCCGTCAGCAATACATTCAGAAGTGCCAGAACCTGCTGGCTACTACGTTTACTCGTCGTATGCCGATGCCTTACTCACAGGCGTACTAATGGCACAGAGTCCTGAGCAAAAGAAAAACTATAATGTTACCAAGTCTTTTAAGGCTTTAAACACTAAAGCCAACAGGACTGCTATTGATGAAAACGAGTTTAGCTGGATAGAAAACATTCAGCCTATTGGTTTTGGTAACCTTAAAGTTATTGGTAATACTGAAACACAGAACGCTATTTCTCCAAATTCAGCTACAGCAACTTGGATAAATAACTTCGGTGTTATTATACCTTGGACTAATGATTCCAGTAACATTGTTGATTGGGTTCAAGATGGCGTTGTTCCGTTGGTTTTTGCTAATACCATTAGTGGCATATCTACTGTTGTTGGGTTGAACAGCGTTAATGTTAATAATTACGATTATTTAATTAACAATAACGCTGATGGATCTATGCAATCCTACAAGATTGCAAACATAACATTGACGACAATAGCCACAGCAGGGACGTTTAGTTCGTCTGGTGTGCGTGTAAAGCAGTGGAAAAATGATCGTGCCATCATACTTGACCCTAATAATGGTTACTCTACTTACGATGGTGCTAATCTCATTACTGTTGGTTCTATTGGAGGGATTGGTATAACCAGCCCTGGTAATGGTTACACAGAAGCTCCAAAAGTAACAATTTCTGCTCCAGATCAAGCAAATGGCATACAAGCCACCGCTGTAGCGGCTATTTCTAACGCTGCTGGCACTGTTTTGTCTGTTTTGGTTACAGCTAACGGTTCAGGCTATACAACACCTCCAACTGTTACATTTGCTGCCCCTGCAAGCCAATTTGGCGTTCAAGCACAGGGTTCTGCGTCTATTCAAGGCGGTAATGTCGTTGTTATATCCGTGACCAACCCAGGTTCAGGGTATACTTCAGCGCCTAACATAACCATTTCAGGCGGTGGCGGAGCTGGTGCAAACGCGACAGCTATCCTTGGTTCCGGCTTGGTAACATCTATCTCTTTGACCGAGGCTGGATCTGGCTATGTGTCTACGCCTACCGTGACTATCTCCGGTGGTGGAGGCAACAATGCCACAGCAGTTGCTGGCTTCTTGTCCTTTGCCAAAGGAACTATGGGAATATTGCTGACTGCTGGTGGTACGAGTTACGCATCGGCTCCGACTGTAAATATCTCTGGTGGCGGTGGTTCTAGCGCTAATGCTGTTGCGATTGTTAATGGTGGTGCTGTTACTCAGGTTGTTGTGACTAACCCTGGCATTGGGTATACCAGCAACCCTACGGTTACCTTTAGCGGTGGCGGTGGAACTGGCGCATCGGCTAAGGGTATAGCGACTGTTGACGGCAACGTAGACATAGCATCGTTCTCAGGTCGTGTCTGGATTGCTCAGGGTCGTACGGTATTCTACAGCGCGGCTGGCAGTTATAATGATTTTGTGAGCGTGTCTGCGGGTAACATCAACCTGCAAGACGATACGTTACACAGCGTAGTGACGGCTTTGGTTTCAGCCAATAATTTCCTGTATGTGTTTGGCGAAAGCTCGGTCAACGTGTTCTCGGACGTTCGGGTTAGCGCTACGGGTGCTACCCTGTTTACTAATACTAACGTCTCAGCATCGGTTGGATCTAAGAAGATTGATGCTATTTTTCCGTTCTTTCGGTCCTTGTTGTTTGCCAACGACTATGGGGTTTATGCCCTCGTCGGTGCTACAACCAGCAAATTATCCGACGCTTTGGACGGAATTTACCCGTATTTGGACCTAACTCAGCCTGTAACGGGCGGTCAGGTGCTTTTGAACAACATTTTGTGCGCTGCATTTAATGTTTACTACAATGACCCTGCAAATGGACCAAGATGGATTCAATTGGTCTTCTTTGACAAGAAATGGTTTATTACCAGTCAGGGTACATTGAAATACGTTAATAGCGTTGTCTCTGGAGGTTACATTAACCTCTATGGAACCAACGGCACTAACCTTGTTAAGTTATACACAGACGAAAATTCTAACATTTCCAGCATGTTACAGAGCGCATTGAACCCGATGGGAGATGTGATCCGTGACAAGCAGGCGTTGAAGTTTGGTGTTGAGGCTACGACGACGGGTGGATCTCAGATAGATGTGACCGTTGATAGTGAGTATGCTTCGTCGCCTGTGTATAGTTTTAACAATGTCGGCGACTGGGTAAACGATTTTAACATTGTTATACCTTGGACAAACAATAACAATGCGACCATACCTTGGACCCGAACTGGGTACTTTTTATACAAATCTGATAGCCAACAGTATGGAAAATATCTCGGACTTACTGTAACATCACAAAGTCCAGGCATAACGTACAACACACTTGAGCACGAATACGAATATAGAGCGAGGTTCTAATGGGTACTTTCCCGATCACAGTTCCTTATACGTTTGCTACGGCAACGTCTCCTATCCCGTTGAACAAGCTGGACACGGATTTTACGACGCTTGTTACCGCAGTTAACGGTATCAGCAGCGGAACTTACCCTCTTGCATCGCCTGCTATTCAGGGTGGCACAATGAGTGGAACCATCACCCTTTCCGGTACGATTACCGGATCTGCTGGTGCTGTTAACCCTGGCACTGTGTCTACAACAGGGTCTATAACTGCTGGCACAACAATCTCTGCGTCTGGCACAATTACTAGCAGCTCTACAGTTCAGGGTACGGCTGTTACGGCCACTACTGGCAATATTACCGCTACGGCTGGCGATGTCGTTGCTGGTGGAAAAGTTAAAGCTGGCGGTTCTTATCCTTTGCTAGAATCGGTTGGTAGTTACACAAACCTTAATTTTAGTTCTACGACTGGTATTAGCTACAATGGTTCAGGGCAGATAAATTTTTCTGTCACAGGAACTCCAGAACTTGCATTAACTACTTCTGCATTTACTGTGTCTTCTGGCATAACATGCTACAACCAAAGCGGGTCATGGGTAGCAAGTTCAGATAAAAATTTAAAAACAAATATCAAAACAAAAGATTTTAAAGAATCAACTAAAAAAATCATGTCTCTTAATCCTGTTGATTTTGAATGGAAAAAAGACAACAGAAAAGATGCAGGTTTTATAGCTCAAGAATATGAGCAGGTTTATCCAAATTCTGTAGTAGAATATACGGATGAAGATACGCATGAAGTATATAAAGCCATCGGTATAAACCGAGACTTCTATGCCGATCTGGTTGCGACCATTCAGGAACTGCGAACAGAGCTTGATGCCCTTAAAGCCAAGGTAGGTGCATAATGGGTATTCAAGCCTTTACACCTATGGGAAATACGGTGACGTTTACGGCAAACGTAGCCGCACCCACGCCCGTTCAGTGCTTATCCACAACTATTGGTGGTACGCAATACCGTGTCATTAACAGTGGCACTGTCATTGTTTTCCTTGGTTTTGGTGACACCTCAACCCAAGCTGCTGGTAATGCTTCGGTAATCACAACGACTGGTCGAGCCTTTCCTTTGCTCCCAGGTACTGACGAAATTCTGACATTTAACGCCAATCAGTATTTTACAGGCATTACGGTTAGCGGATCTGCTAACGTGTATGTGACTCCAGGGGATGGCATGTAATGTTAAAGACTGTTGCGATAACTGGAGGCGGTGGTGGAGGTGGCTCAGGCAACATCACCATTCAAGTTAATGGGGACAATATTGGTTCCCAGAGCAACATCAATTTTGTGACTGGCACAAATGTTAATATCACTGGAACGAATGACACCACAAATTCTGCTATCGTTTTGACTGTAGCTGGTGGCGTGTCATACCCTTGGTTTGTATCGTGAGGCAACAATGTTAGTTTTAGACAGCACAGCAAAATCAATTACAGCAAAGTTGGCAGCTGCTCCAGCGACAAACCAGCCAACATTTGTTGCTACTTACGCTGACAACACGGGCACAACTTTTACAGAAGGTGCTAGTGACGGAACGCTAAACGGTACGACTGCTGTAACTATCGTTGCTGCGCCTGCCGCAAGCACTCGGCGTGTTATCAAAACAATCATCATTGAAAATACAGACACGGCAGCAGTTGCATTGACCGTTACTTACGTCAACGTGACTGGTAAAAATATTGCTAACGTAACGCTGAACCCAGGCGACAGCTATACTTTAGACGGTACATTTGATAACACTGGTAGCTTTAAGACCTTGCTCCTTGGTGGCACTCCAGGGTCTGGTACAGTGCAAACGGTTGGATCTGGCACAGGTTTGACTGGTGGTCCCATTACAACCTCTGGTACTCTTGCGATTGCAAGCACTGGTGTGTCTGCTGGTACATATGGAACAAACAACCAGATTCCGCAGTTTGTTATCAACGCTCAGGGTCAAGTTACTAGCGCTTCTTTGGTAAGTGTTAACGCTGTTAGCCTTGTTACAGGTCAAATTTCTACTGCACCTTCAAATGCTACTGATATTGTTAACAAATCTTATGTTGATAACTTTATTAATGGTTTACGCTTTCAAGTTGCTACTCAATACGCAACTACAGCAGCTTTGACGGTTACTTATTCTAACGGTACTGCTGGCGTTGGCGCTACTTTGACCAATGCTGGCACTCAAGCTGCATTTACTTTGGACGGATCGGGTACTGGATCTTATCCTGCAATTGCTGTTGGAACCCGTATTCTTGTCAAAAACCAAACAGATCAAACTCAAAACGGTGCATATACCGTAACGACACTAGGTACAGTGTCCACCAACTGGGTTTTGACTCGTGCAACTGATTACGATCAAAGCGCTGAAATTCAAGCTGGTGATTTCTTCTACAATCAATACGGCACCACAAATAACAACACCCAGTGGTCTCAGCAGACGGCTGCGCCTGTCACATTGGGCACAAGCAACATAACATTTATCCAGTTTGGTGGTGGCGCAACTTATACCGCTGGTACTGGTCTTACATTATCCGGTGGTTCATTTAGCATATCAAATACTGCTGTAACAGCAGGCACTTATGGCACTGCATCAACGTATAAAACCATTACGGTTAATGCTCAGGGTCAATTGACAAATGTTACTACTGCTAACATTTCTATTGACGCCTCTCAAATTGCAACTGGCACATTGACTGCAAGCCGTGGCGGTACTGGTTACAGCACATACACAGCCAATACAGCTCTTTATGCAAACGGTACAAGTACTTTGGTTGCGGGTACTTTGCCAGCCACAGTGGGTGGTACTGGTGTAACATCCTATGCTGTTGGTGATATTCTTTACGCTTCAACGCCAACAACTTTAGCACGTCTGCCAGCCGTTGCTGCGGGTAACGTATTGATTTCTACTGGTGTTGCTTCGGCTCCTACTTGGGGTCCAGTAAACGTATCTGCGTTAGGAACAACTACTGGTACAGGGTCTTTTGTATTAAACAACAGCCCCATTCTGATTACGCCTAACTTGGGTACGCCTAGCAACCTGACGCTTACAAACGCTACTGGTTTGCCTTTGGCAACAGGTGTTTCAGGAACTCTTCCTCCTATAAATGGTGGTACAGGTTTAACAAACTTAGGCACAAATGCTGTTATTCTTGGTAACGGCACAGGTATTGTTAAACTTGTCTCACCTGGAACAAATGGGAACGTGTTGACATCAAACGGCACTGCATGGATTAGCCAAGTTGCTTCCGGCGGTGGCGGCGGTGTAAGCAACGGTAAATCAATTATTCTTTCTATGATCTTTGGAGGCTAAAATGACTGCTCCTAATTTAGCAAACGTATCATCTATTCTTGCTAACACAGCGGTAGTATCTGCGGGTGCTACAGCTACGACTATTGTTACAAACCCTGCTGCAAGTAACTCTGTTTATAAGATTGAAGGTCTTTATTGCTCAAATAACGATCCCGCATCATCTTATAACATCACGATTGATCTTTATCGCAGCAGCACAGCTTACAATGTAGCAACCAATATTAGTGTTCCTACTGGTGCTACTTTGGATATTCTTTCCAAATCACTTTACCTTTTGGAAGGTGATACGCTTCGTGCAACTGGTAACACAGCAAGCAAGATCACTGTTACATGCTCTTATGAGGTTCTCAGCTAATGTCCAATCGTCGCAATGGCGGCATTATAGGGCCGCAAAACAGAACAATATATTATTCGGCCCCAGGTGTTTGGCATTTGGATGATGCACAAGAATCTGCTGGCGCTAAAAATTGGCCTGGTGGACCTTCTGTACCTGCGTCTCCATATACAATTACATATCTTGCTGTTGCTGGTGGTGGCGGTGGTGGATATAATGACGCTGGTGGCGGTGGTGCTGGCGGTTTGTTAACAAATTCATTCACGGCTAATCCAGGAACCACTTATACTATTAATGTTGGTGGTGGGGGCAGTGGTTCTGCACAAACTGGAAACAACAGTTCCAACGGAGCTATTGGCTCTAATACAACAATTTCAGGTGCTAATTTAAGTACTGTTACTACAATAGGTGGTGGCGGTGGCGCTGCATTAACAAATGCTGCCGTTACAGGTGGATCTGGTGGTGGTGGTAGTTCGTTGTATGCAGCAGCTTCTGGCACGTCATTGCAAGGTAATGCTGGTGGCGCGGGTGGCAACATCAGCTCTCAATATTACATTGGCGGTGGAGGCGGTGGAGCGGGTGCATCTGGCAGCAATGCTACATCAACTCCTGGTGCTGGTGGCGCAGGGACTGCTTCATCTATTACTGGTGCATCCGTAAGCTATGCTGGAGGTGGCGGCGGTGGAGGCGATAACAGAATTACAACTGGGAGTTTTATTTTTAATGGAAACGGTAACTATATAACTTATCCTTATAATTCTTCTTATAATTTTGGAACAAATAATTTTACAATAGAATGTTGGTATTATCCAACTTCATTTCAAAATTATAGTGCTATTATTTGTCAAGACAACGGCGTAAATGCAAATTGTAATTTTGACTTTTTTGTAAAGGCTGATGGTACTGTTCAGTTTTCAAGTTATATTGGAGCAACTGAAGTTAGGGTAACTAGTTCTGCATCATTGTCTGCTAATACATGGAGCCATATAGCTCTTGTTCGCAATGGATCAGCTTTTAATGTTTATATAAATGGTACCTCTAGTGGAACTCCAGGTTCAAATTCAAGTTCATTAAATACTAATACTCTTGGTTACACTAGCGGTAGAGTAGAAAACACAGGTTCAAATTTAGGTATTTTAGGTTATGTCTCGAATTTGAGAGTTGTAAACGGTACGGCGGTTTACACAAGTAACTTTACAGCTCCCACATCTCCGTTGCCTGTCATTCCAAATACAGTTTTATTAACTTCTTTGGGTACGGGATTTATAGATATTAGTACAATCAATGCTTCTCAAAGTGTAACAGGAAATGTGGTTAATACAACATCTAGTCCGTTTACCACTTTGACAAACAACATTACAGGCGCTTCTGGAGGCTCTGGAGGTGGTGGTAACGGCGGTGGTGGGGCTAACGGCAACGCTACAACTGGGTCCGCATACAGCGGTGGTGGCGGTGGTGGTGGTGCTGTTACAAGCAATATTGCTGCCGCTGGTGGTTCTGGTGTTGTTATTTTGTCAATGCCAACATCAAGTTATACCGGAGCTGTTACAGGAGCACCAACGGTAACAAATTCAGGGGCCAATACTATCGTTAAATTTACTGGCAACGGGACATATGTGGCGTAAAACATGGCACACTTTGCAAAGTTAGACGAAAATAATGTTGTGTTAGAAGTGCATGTTGTTTCAAACGATGTGGTAAACAACTTGCCATTTCCTAAGAGCGAGCCTTTGGGCGTTGCTTTTTTAGTGATGTGGTCAGGTGGTTATCCGTATTGGAAACAAACTTCGTATAACATGAACTTCAGAAAGCACTTTGCTGGCATTGGTTTTGTTTATGACGAAACTTATGATGCTTTTATTCCTCCCAAGCCGGAAGAAAATAGCATCTTGAATACAGAGACGTTTTTGTGGGAAACTCCTATTAAGGTAGCAACAGATCTTTCTTCTGTATCTTATGATTCTTTGAAAGCTAAAAGTATGAACGAATCAACGACTGAAAATACAGGTGCATGATGAGTCAGGATACCATTAACCTTATCTTTACAGCTTTTGGTGCAGTCGCAGGTTGGCTGTTTAAGGTTATTTGGGATTCTGTTACGACGCTTCAACATGACATTAAAGAGATGGAAAGAGACTTGCATATTAACTATATTAGCAAGGACGATTACAAAGACGACATTGCTGAGATTAAGGAAATCTTGAAACAAATATTTGCGAAACTAGACACAAAGGCGGATAAATAATGGCTACGACATATACATGGGAAGTTAAATTTATGTCCTGCTATCCCCAGTATGCGGGCCAGACCGACGTGGTGTTTACCGTTGGTTGGAACCTTTGGGGCGATAACGGTACAACAAATACCTATATTCCTGGCACGACTCAGCTCACTTATACTGCTGGCTCTCCGTTTACTCCTTACAATCAGCTTACTCAAGAGCAAGTAATCGGCTGGATTACTAGCACTTTGGGTACTGAGGGTGTTGCAGCGCAAGAGGCATTGGTTGACGCTCGGATTCATGCGATTGAAAATCCTTCGAGCGTAACACCTCCTTTACCCTGGGCAGGTTAATGAATTTTGAAACGCTTTCTCTTGTACAATTTGGTGACGTTGAGGGTTTGGACGTATTTTTGTTTGAAAACTCAACGCAGCATCAATTGTTTAGGGACACGTTTTTTGACCAAGGACTAGAGGTTCCGGCTTTTCCTCTGGCCCATGCCGACCCTGAGAATCTGGACGACTGGCTGTTAGCTCATCAGGTTGAGCATCAGTATTTTGCTAGTCAATTAGGATTATCTAATCCATTTAATATGCTTGACGCTGATTGGCGTAAAGAGGATGATTTTTACCAGTGGCTTGCGGAGCATGTGTTGGCTCACGCGCAGATTGCTGTCGCTTTGGGGTTAACGTAATGGTCGCACCAGCTCAACCTACAATTGGTAAAGCGTCTAAAGACAAAGACGTTATGGGTGCTATTCGTCAGAAAAAGACGGGTAAGCAGGCAGAAAATGTCAAATTGAACTCAGAACAAATCATTGAGGCTTCTATTAAAAAAGAAGCTCCAAATATGGATACACAAAAAGTCATGGCTGGTTTGGGAGCTATGGCAAAAAGAGGGATGATTAAGTTTGTCCAGATTGGTAATACGGTCTTTTCTTTGAGAGACGTATCGCCAGGCGTTGCTGAATGGCATACATTTACTGTCGAGCCTGTTCCAACTTTAATTAAGCGGTATCAGGCAGCCATGAATACTGCGAAGGAAATGGGTTATAAGAAACTTATGTCTTATTCTACTAGCCCAGCTTTTAACAAAATTGCTCAGGAAACTGGGTTGCCTGTTAAGATTTCTCAATCTCAACAAATGGTTAATGGTAAAATGGTTCCTGCTTACAAGTATGAGATTGATGTCTAATGCCAGCAACAGCTCTTATTATTCCTGCCCTTGGATTCGCCGCTGAAGCAACAGGTGTTATTGCTGCTGGTGAAACTTTGGGCGGGGTTATAGGTGCTGAAATACTTGGTGGCACAGGTGGAACAATCATAGGTACAACAACTGTAGCTGATGTTGTGGGTGGGGCTGTGCTTGGTGCTGGTGTGAACGCTGCAACATCGGCTATTCAGGGCGGCGACGTTGGGCAGGGCTTCCTTACCGGACTTGTTACTGGTGGGGCTGGATCTGTTATATCCGGTGCTGCTAGTAGTCTTGTTGGCCCAGAAGTTGCTGGATCTACCACTTTAGCCAAAGGTCTATCTGGTGCTTTGTCTGGTGCTGGAAAGGGTGCCTTGAGCGCTGCTTTGCAAGGTGGTGATGTCGGAATGGCTGCTCTTACGGGTGGTCTTGGCGGTGGCATTACGGGTGCTGCGACTGAAGGTTTAGGGCTTGGAAAATTTGAAAGTGGCTTGTTAGGTGGTGGCGTTAACTACGCATTAGGTCAGGCTTTTGCTCCAGATGCGCCTACTCGGAGAGCCATTTCTGCCGCTCCTGTGACGCCGACCACAGCGCCAACGATTACGGGGCAAACGTCTACACCGCAATCTAGCGCTCCTTTAGGCGGTGCATTGCTTGCATCCCCCACTTTGGGTTATACTCCTGGCAGCAGTTTCTTGGGTGGCACTGACAGCAGCAAGCCCGCTCAAAATGTTTGGAACCAAGCATCCTTAAAAGAGGGTGCAAAAGTAGGACCAAGTAGCGATGGCTCGGAAGCACAATCTAGCTGAAGTATTACAGGGTGAAGCAGTCCCGCTGCGGAAACTTGCCAAGGTTTTGCAAGGAAAAGGCCGTCGTGGTGACACTATTTTGGCTCATATTTCCCCAAAAGAAGCCAAAAAGTTGAAAGAAATGGGCGGTTCAGGGACTATCAACCCTGAAACAGGGCTGCCTGAATTTGCTGAAGATTTTGGTGCTTACGATTATACGCCCGTTGATGTTCCGTATCAGGATTCTACAACTACAAATGTATATCCTCAACAATCTGGAACTGGCGTGTATATTGCTGAAAATGAAGGCCAAACTCAACTTGCCGAGCAGTTTACTGGTCAGGTCCAAGATCCAATACAGGGGTCTCAAGGTCAATTGTTGTTAAGCCAACAACAGCAGCCTTATCTTGATAATCTATATCAATCCGCATTTACTCCAGCGCCACAAACAATGACTGGGTTGCAACCAGGGTATTCTGATCGTCCGTTGCAAGACATTCAGGCTCAAATTCAAGCTGCTGCCGCTGGCGGGGGAACGCCATCTCCTGTTCTTGGACCTGAGCAAGGACCACCTGCTCCATCAAAGGACCAACAACAAAAACAAGAAGAAGAAAAAAGCACTTTAGATAAATTGTTATCTAGCAAAAATGCTCTTGGTTTGGGTATCCTTGGCGCTGGTGGTTTGATGGGGTATTTGAACCAACAGAAAGCTGCGGATCAGGCTAAAGCTGCTGCTGCTCAAATTCAAGCTGCTTATGCTCAGGCTGCACAATCCCAGAAAGATCTTGCCCAGCCTTTGATTGGTCCTGGCTATACTCAGCTTTCTCAGGCGTTACAGGGATCTTTGTCAGCCACTAACCAGCAAGCATTGCAAGCTGCTCAGGCTCGTGCGGCTCAGGCTTCTGCTCGTTCTGGTGGCGTTGGTGCCGTACAAACAGCGATACAAGAAGAAGCGTTCCGTCAGCAGTTGTTATTGCAACAGCAGCAGCAGGCATTAGCTTTATTGGCTCCTGGAAATGCTATGTTGCAGGCAGCTATTAACGCTCAATTGCAAGGTACAACACAGAGCCTCAGCACTCGTCTGGGATTAGAGCAACAAGCTAACCAAGCCGCTATGGGCCTCTATGCTGCCCTTGGCAGTGCAGTCGGTGGCGGAATTTTAAAGAGTTAAGACATGGCAGATCCAATTCAAAGCGGCGTTGACAGCGATTATAAAGACTCAGTTGGTGGCGACGTTGGGTTGTCTAAAGAAACTCGCACGGCTTTGGGGACAGATATGTCTGACCCTATTTCTAAATATTTCAAACAAATGAAAGATTATACGTCTGAAGAACGTAAATCATCTCAACAAGCTCAAAAAGATATTGTTGAAATGAAATCAAAGATGGAGGGCGAAGCTCTCCGTCGAGAATACGATTTGGCCCAAAAACAAGCCGGACAGATGTCTGGTATTATAAGTGATTACAGCAAACAGTTAATGGCTCCTGCTCCTAAGCGGGAAATTGATCCACAAACTAAAGAAGGTATGATGGGGTTAGCTGCTCTGTTGCCTGTTGCTGGTGCTTTTTTTGGTGGTAAGGGTTTGACCTCTGCTACTGGAGCTATGCAAGCGATGACTGGCTTGGTGAAAGGATACCAAGAAGGCAACAAAGAACGCATAGCTTTTGAGCAAAAGAAGTACGATGACGCTATGAAAGAGTTTGATCGTCATCAGCAACAAATCAGAGCTGCTTTTGATCTTGCTATTAAAGGAGCGCAAGTAAACCAAACGGCTGCTCAGGCTAAACTTAAAATGGAATTGCAGGCGTTTAATGCGCCTATGTTGGCAGAATTGCTTGAAAAGCAGGGGATTGTTAAAACCTCTGAAGACAACATCAATATGTACAATAATTTCCTCAAACAGAGGATGTCGTACGACGAAAAAATACGAGTAGCAGAATTGCGAGCAGCGGGCACTGGGGGCAGAGGGTCTAATCAAAATGCTCGTTTTGCTGCTAACATGCAAGATGCCTTTGCTCAAGCTGCTGTTGACTTGGACAATGTTACCAAAATGCCTAAAGAAACAATTTTAGGTGCATTTTCTGGTATGACTGGTCAATCAGGAAAAGGGTTAATTGACAGCTTGGCTAATTCATTTGCTAGAAAAATTACTCCTCAAGACGAAAGAATGTTCCAACAAATTATTTCTGGTTTGGAACTTAATATGTCTAAAGCTCTTGGTGGTGGTTATGCGTCATCAAGTGCAAAACATGTTGTCGATGCTTACAAGGCACAAGTTGCGGCTTCAGGAGATAGTCCTGCAAACAAAGCATTGTTCCTTGCTCGCATGAAACAGGAACTTAATGTTTTTTCGGATAATTATGAAACATATCCAGGCGCTACACCTGATATGATTGGCAAAGTTAAAAAATATCAAGACATAATTAACAAAGCTGTTCCGTTTGATGTTAAGGATGTTTTGGAAGCTGAAAATAAAGTTAAAGGAAGTTCTAAATCTTTTGTTCCTGGAGTTGAAAAAAAGAAATCTACTTCTTCAACAACAACTTTGCCACCCGCTTCTTTGTCTGATGAAAATCAAGCGGCAGTTAATTGGATAAAACAAAATCCAACTGACCCTCGCGCAGCCCGCATGAAAGAGATTTTGAAGAAAAAAGGTGTTGAGGTAGACTAATGGAATTTAACCCTGACAGCTTTATAGAGCAAAACAAATCATTTGATCCTGATAAATTTATGCAGGAAAACAAATCATTTGATGCGGATTCTTTTCTTAAAGAAGAAGATAAACCCAAGATTGGTCGTTCTTATCCTCGGTTGACACCTGAAGCACAAAAGAAAGGTGCTGCTCAGGCTCTTGGCTTTGGCACGAGCGTGTTGACTGGTGTGCCTGGGTTCGCTGGTGATATTGAATCTTTGGGTAGGACTGGCGCTGAATATGCTGGTTTTGATGTTTCTCCTGAAACTGTATTGCCAACCACACAAGAACTGACAACCAAAGTTCTTGGTCCCCCTAAAGACGAGGGTGAAGCTGCTGCCCGTGAAGCTGGTGGTATGATTGCGCCTGTAGGAACGGTTCTTGGTTCTGTTTATAAAGTATTATCTGCTCCTGGCAAGTTAGAGAGAATTTTGCAGGAAACTGGAGAACTTGGTCGTAAAGCCACTTTGACGGCTGAAGAAAGCGCAAAGCTGCAAGCCAACCAAAAACTGATTGAAGAAGCTCGCAAGCGTCAAGCATTGCGTACAGAGCTTGGCAAAGAAGAGCGCCGTGTGCCTGAAACATCTCAGTTACATGATGCTGCACGTTCTGAAACAAAATTAGCTGCTCCTGATACAGAGGCTAATTTAGCTAATAAGACAGACATTAACTCTAAAGTCGGTAAGTTGGCTGAACAAAAGTTTGCTGAAGCGGAAACAAAACAAGCTGTTGAGGGCGGTGGCGCTTTTGAAAACTACAAGCAAGTTGCTTCTGAATTGCAGCAAGAAGATCCGTTTGGTTTATCTAAGCCAGGCAAAACTTTGCAGAAAAAACTTGATTCTATAATCTCGGGTGGATCTGGTGAGCTTCGTCAATACGGCGAAGGTATTATCAAAATTGCTAAAGACGTTCGGCGTGAACTGTTTGGTGCTAATGTATCTGACATTACACCTCAAGAAATTAAAGCTGTTGCAGATACATTGCCAAAATTTATGTCTGAAGCTGCAAAAAATATTCAGGCAAGAACAATCCTTGAATCAAAATTAACTCAACGCAGGCCTGTTGATTTTAACATTGTTGACCAAAAAATCAGAGAACTTCGTGGTTTAGCTGCGAATAAAAACATTGAAGGTTTTACTGGTGTTCAAGCTGATCGCCTTAAAAACATAGCTAAAGAAGTTGAAGATGCTTTGAAGTCATGGGTAGGCGAAGACGTTTACCCAAGGGCTGCATATGCCGAAGCGTCTGAAGAACTTAATAAGTTTAAAGAAGAATTGAACAGAGTGGTTTCTCGCAAGCGCGGTCAATTTGAGGCCAGCACAGGAGAAATCGTGTCTGGTGGTAATGCCGCTGATCTTATATTTAAAGATCGCAAATCTGTTAACCTTGCCAAATCTTTGCTTGGTGAAACTGAAGTATCTTCGTTGGCTGAAAAATACGCTGCTAATGAATTGAACGGCAAAAGTGGCAAGCAGATTGCTGAATGGCTCAAAAGCCCTAGTAACGCTTTTGTTTACGAAGTTAAGGGTTTGCCAGAAAAATTGCAGCGTTACGGCGCAAGCATTGCTCGGCGTGAAGAAGAGGCAACTGCGTTAGAGGCTATGCGTAAACAGCAGCAGAAGGCCATCAAAGAGTCTGAGGGTGTTCGTGCAGCAACCAGAGGCACTCTGGCTGAGAAGCAGGATGTTATTGGCAAGATCAACAAAGCTCTTGAAAAACCAGAAGAACTGCCTGCCAAGTTTGGTAAATTGCGCGAAGACATGGAAAAGATTGGCGTGTTTGCCAAAGAAGATCTGGACGCTTTGCAATCTCAGGTCGATCAAATTTCTAAGATTGTTGATCAGCGCAAAAAGAGAGAAGAGGCATCTCTTTTCGTTAATGCCCTGTTAAAGAAAATATTTACGTTGGGAATAAAATGAGTAAGAAAAACAATGGCATAAACCCAGATCTTGAGAAAGCAGTTTCAGAACTGCTCAAGTCTATGAACACTTTGGACATAGATGAGAAACTCAAGATCATTGACCGAGCTATCAATCTTGAGAAACTGAAACAAAAAGTTTCTGAAGATGAATGGGGTTCTGGCTTTAAGACAGATCCTGATGTATAACATCTATGTTTAACAGGGGTCATAAACATGGATGCAACAATTCTGACTATCATTCGCGTAGGTCTGTCGGTGCTCACCGGAAGACTTTTAACTCTACTAAGCCTTCTAATGGTGTTCATCCTGTCTTGCTGGGTCATGTACGACCCGTCTCCATTAAGGATGTACGTCGCAGGGGGATTCGCTATACTGGTGTTCATCCCTTCGATTGCTAAGGAGACTAAAAATGAAAGACCGTCCCAACCACATCTCCCCGACAGTGAATGAGATCGCTGTACCTACTCGTCCCCAGAAGCCTCGTGACAGCTATGGTCAGGGCCGTGGTGGCGTGTTCCAGCCAGGTCGTGCGCCACAAGGTGGCTTTCACCCTGTGTGGGACTTTGGACCTAATCCCACTGATGTGAAAAACAGCCCAGTGTCCAAGCCGGAGAAGGGGACAATCTAATGTCCATTACCTCTGCTTTTCAGGCTATGAGCAAGACGTACAAAGCCAACGCAACTACGTCTACTCAAACCCTCACAATCACTCCTGATTCGCCTTGCACCAAGCTGTGTGTGGCAAACCATCAGCCAACTGGTAGCGGTGGTCAGCCTGTATATTTTAATTTAAGCACTTCTAATGCTTCGATTACTTGCACAGCTCCATCAAACGGATCTCCGCAGTCTTGCTTAGTGTCTGTGCCTGGCACTATCAAGGTGTTTCAGATCCCAGGTCAAGCATCCAATACAAATCCATTGTATGTAGCTTTTATTGGTGAAGCTGCATCTGAGTGCTACTTTACTCTTGGTGAGGGCATCTAATGTCTGGACCTTCTCTTTCAGTTGGACGTGGTGAGAAACAGTCTGTAGCAGCTGGCGGTGGCCTGACTGAAAAGGGTCGCAAGAAGTACAACCGTGCGACTGGCAGCAAGCTCAAGGCTCCGACGAAAGATACCAGTAACCCTCGTCACAAGTCATTCTGTGCTCGTTCTAAGAGCTGGAAAGGTGAGCGTGGCAAGGCTGCTCGTAGGCGTTGGGGATGTCGTTAACTGCTAATAGGGGTCGAGAATGAGTGTGACAGTTGTTATCCCCACTATTGGGGCTAGTACCCTTTTTGATGCAGTCGATAGTGTACTGGATCAGGACTATGACACTGAGTGTATGGTTGTCATAGATGGCTTTGAATACGAAGATAAGGTCTGGAATGAGATCTGGATGTTAGAAGAGCATCCAAGATGTCATGTAATGATTTTGCCTTACAACGTCGGTGCTAATGGTTTTTACGGACACAGGGTGTACGCAGCCATCGGTCACTTAGTAAACACAGATTATATCTGTTATTTAGATCAAGATAATTGGTTCGATGTTAATCATGTTAGTAGTCTTGTTAATGTTATTGACCGAAAAGGCCTTGATTGGGCTTACTCATATCGCAAGATCGTGGACAAACAGGGGAAACTGATCTGCAACGACAACTGCGAGAGCCTAGGTAAAACTACTCAGTTTGTTGATACCAACTGTTATATGGTGAGCCGTAAGGTTGCTGAGGCCATTGGGCATGTTTGGAATGGTGGCTGGGGTCGAGATCGTGTATTCTATGAGGTCGCCAGTAAGTATTTCCCAAACTTTGACGGATCTGGGTTATATACGGTAAACTATAGGCTTGACGGAAATCCTGACAGCGTGAAGGCTGAGTTTTTCCTTGAAGGTAACAAGAAGAGGGCGTAATGGCTTTTGGTATAGATGATGCTATTGCGGCTGGCTTAAAGGTTCTAGACAAGTTTGTTCCAGATCCTGAAGCAAAGGCGAAGGCTGAAGCTGAGTTACGTTCTTCTTTACAACAATGGGATAAGGCACAGACAGATGTTAATGCAGTGGAGGCTTCTAACCCGAATCTATTCGTTGCTGGCTGGAGGCCTATGATTGGTTGGGTCTGTGCTTTGGCACTGGCCTATCAATATTTGGTTTGTCCTCTCGGTATGTGGATCGCTACCTCTTTACATTTGGCGGTAACAACGCCACCTAAGCTAGATGATAGTCTTTGGCAGCTCATGTTCGGTATGCTAGGCATGGGTGGTCTTAGGACTTTTGAAAAGCTAAAAGGGGTCACTAAATGAAAAATAACTTTGAACAGTGCTTGGAATTGGTGCTGCGGTCTGAAGGTGGGTTTGTTCAGAATCCTAAAGATCCAGGCGGTGCTACCAATCTTGGCGTGACTAAAGCAACTTACGAGTCTTATGTAGGTCATGCAGTCACGGTTGATGACATCAAGGCATTGACACCTGATACCGTTGCTCCGTTGTACAAAAAAATGTACTGGGACAAGGTGCACAGCGATAATATCGCTCTTGGTTTAGATTATGCTTTGTTTGACTTCGCTGTTAATTCAGGCCCACGTCAGGCTACCAAGTTTATTCAGAACATTGCCAGAGTTCCTGCTGATGGCATGATGGGTGATCGCACTGTGCAGCAGCTTGCAAATTTAGATCCCAGTGATTGCATTACACGTTTGTGTTCAGAGCGTCTTCAGTTTTTAAAACAGCTCAACACCTGGGATACGTTTGGCAAAGGCTGGCAAAAGCGCGTCTCTGATGTACAAAAACGCGCTCTTGATATGGTTAACGCTTAATCTTGCGTACTAAGTAATTATACGAGTGCAGGATGTGCTGCACTGAATACATGTTAGTGCTGGATAGAAGTAAAAACTTAAAGGTTTCTCTATCCATCACATCAACTTTCCATCAAAGGCATAAGTGCCGTGGTGAGACAATTGCACCCAAGGTGCTGCGTAAACCTTACCGCCATGCAAGCGCCACTGACGGCAGAAGTGATAATCCTCTGACAGCAAACGCTCTGTGCCAGGCTCAATGCTCTCTGTAAAGAACTGGTAAATACGTTCACGAGGAGCATCTACTTGAGAAAGATCCACTACGTCATTGATATAGCTAGGTGTTTTCTCAATTAACTCATCAAATACTACACGCCTGATGAGCATAAAGCCAGTGCCACCTGCCCAGATCTCTAGAGGCTCACCCACTGGAACAGTGACACTGCCAGCATAGTCAATAAGGTTAAGTACCCAAGAGCCAGTATAATGCTTAAGATTGTTAGGGTCTTCTCCATTTTTAACCCCTTTGGCTACTTGCTGCCAGTTGATTTCTTTCTTCGGATAAATGCCACAAATGATCTCTTTGTCAGCGTCAATCATAGGTATGACTTGCTCGGCAAAGAACTGAATGTCCGAGTCAATGAAGAAGAGATAGTCCGCATCTGTCTTTAGGAACTGGTGGACAAGAGCATTACGTCCACGAGTGATAAGGCTTTCGTTCACAAGTACGCTAACCATTGCCTGATGCCCTGCCTGAGCAAAAACATTTTGCAGGTTAAGAATACTTGTCATGAACATTGCATTACAGTTACCGCCATAACAAGGTGTAGCAATAAATATTTTAGCCATGTCGTAGCTGACCCCTCATATCAAAAACAGGTTGTTTGTTATAAACTAGCGTAAAATGTTCAGGACACCAGCTTTTCCCAAACATTGTTCGTTTGCCGCAGACCCGTGTATTTTCACCTACTGGTTCCCCCTCGACCCACTTACACTGACGATTATTTGTATATACAAAAAGAACGCCAGTCGTTTGTTGAGGAGGCTTTACTTCTACAATAGGCTGCACAAACAGTTGCTTGACAGGTTTTGTTTCTATGACCTGTGGCTTGCGTGGCACTCTCTGTGCAGGCTTCTTAGGCCTGGAGTTCGATAGCCCAGCTCTGTGTATGTAACCTATGATAGAGTTTTTAGTTCTATTTAACTTGATAGCAATATCAAGTATGGTTGCACCTTTCTCGTGCATTTCCAATAAAATTTTTCTGTGCTCATCAGGCCAGATGGCAGAGGTGACAAACCTGCGCTTGTTCATCACAGCACCTTGCGTGGACGACCACGACCCCTCTTAACCACCTTTTCTTCCTTGGGTGGGCGACCTCTGCCGCGTGTAATTTTTGCTTCAACGGATGCTTTAAACATTACGTCAGAGATGTAACGCAAAAAGTTGGCAACCTTAATCAGTCGGTTCTGCTCTTCTAGTGTCATGTGACCCTCGCTATATGCTGCTTTAGTTGAATATGAGTTATTGCTTTTAACTTGGTTTGTATGTGTTTCGTTCTCTTGTGTTTCTTTTGTGCCTCTTTAAGTTGAAGGATTAAAACCTCTCGCTCAGATAGAGGGCGGGGCTTTCTCAAGTCCCTTATAAACCTTTGTATTTTTAGCTTGGCTTTCATAAACATTCATCAGCTCCCAAAAATCTGACAGACGCATGATGACAATCTCTTCTTCACGGTCTGCTTTAGCTATGACGATTGGTTTCTGTATGCCAGACGCAGCCACAATGGCTTGATCTAGCCAGCCGTAGACACGCCCGATGGTGGCGTATCTTTTACATTCAATAAGCCAGCGAGCGAGGTTAATGTCCCCGCCGCTGTCACGAGTTTGGTTTAAGTTTCGAGCAGCGTCATAGCCCATGCGCTTGAGTTCATTGACTATATCGCGCTCGAACTGGTGACCCTTATTGCGTTGCATTTTACCCATTAAAAGGGAACCTCATTGTCATCACGGCTGACTGGGCGTGGATATTCTTGCTTTGCCTGACCGTCTGGCTTCCAAGTGTTGTGCTTAAGATTGATGCCTTTATAATCATTATGCCAAGCACTTAGCTTCACTTCTTCACCTGCCTTAACGTCTTCTAAAAGAATAACACCACCAGTAAAATCTGGGTGAGAGGGTGCTAATTTCTTGTCGTTTACGCGCAGTGACCCGTAACCTGGTTTTTTAGCCATTACATTTTCTCCATAATATCTTTATTGACGCTAGATAGTTGCTTCAGGCGATCAGTCTTCTCATCGTCTGTAAGTTTTTTAGAGTCCGAGATCCGCTCGGTCAGCTCCATGTAAGCATCGGGCCAACGGTCTTCTTCGACCCACATATGCACCTTGCGATCACCGCTTCCGTCTGGGATGTAGAGAGGCAGCTTGCCAGTGTGATCTTCTTCAATCTCCTCAACCAGCTCCATGTGAGCGATCTGCACAGGTTCTTTGTAAGACTTGTCAAAGTCCATGACCTCCTCGACCGCATAGTGACCAAGGATGCAAGCAGGATAAACACGCCGCACACCTTCAGAGATGACCCGCGCAGCCAGCATAGCCCTAGGGTAATTCTTCCAGTTGTCCTTTTTGGCAAGCCCGATGTCGTGTGCCTGCTTAAGCGTCCATGCAAGCGTCAGAGTGCCACCAGCGGGGTGAGAGAACGTCATCTCCACCTTGTCATCAGTATAAGCACCATACTCAACCTTGCCACCAGCAAGCTGAAAGCGGGCAAGAATGGCCTGAGACTTAAGCGCAGGACGACCCTGAATGATGTCGTATTCCTGCACAACCGTTGCTGGGTGCTTATTCTCTGCCTGAGCCACAGCCATGATAGCCATGACCTGATCCTCAGACTTAAACCCATAAAACCCTGACTTAACAATGGCTTGCGCCATAGACTTCATGTCATTCATTGGAACCAAAGATGTCATGGTTATTTCCTATTCATTTTTACTAAATTGTAATTTTTGTTTCTGTTAATTCCTGTTTCTGTCCAAGATTGTAATTTCCACTTATTAGTGCTGACACAGTCTTTATAAATTTCCAAAGCACCATGAACTGAATATTTACCATGCCCATCAATCGCATAAATGCGAACCCAATGACCATCATCAGTTGTGTATCCACTTTCAAGATCAATTAGATGAGGTTTCTTCGGCATCTTCAACTTCCTCTTTTGTTAACTCAATGTCGTAAACCTTTGAAATAAAATCCATAATGTCTTTCAAAGGGAATGTGGCTGCTGATGACTGATTGCTGTTTGTTACAATCACAGTGATGGTGTCATCACCGTTGTCACAGAACGTCAGCATAGAATGTTTTTCATTAAATAACCGAACTTCTGTCTTCATCATTTTTTTGCCCTTTTCCGGTTAGAGGATCTCAAATCGTTGATTTGAGTTTCAAGCAAATCTTTGTTGCGTTCGTATCGCTGGATAAGATCAGCTTGAACATCAATCCTTTTTTTCAATTCATGTATCTTTTCGTTCAGTTGTTTATTGATTTCTGCTGTAGCGATCATACGCCCCAAAAGAAAATCTGCTGTCTGAATTGGAACCTCTGTCATCTGTGTCATTTTACTAAAAACCTCCGTGATCCTGCAGTTTCATCCTTGTATTGCTCGTAAAGTTTAGGATTTTCCTGCTCAAAACGCTTGGCGTTGAACCGTTTGCTAGGCTTGGCTGTCTTCCATGTGACCAGAATATCACCAGCGACGTTGACCAGCTCTGCCTTGTCAGCCATGTAGGACATCAATCGAGCCTGAGCGATCTTTTCCTTGTTCTCAAGCTCTTTGATCCTGACCTTAATGTCCTTCAAGGCTTCGCAGTATTCCTCGATCACCTTGGTAGCAACGATGCTTGAGCCATCGTCCTTGCGATAGATGCTCTGAGCCTGCTCAACCGTCTCTGGGCTTGGCAGCTGACCTGTCTTGTGCATAGCCCACCAGCCAGCAGCGCGTTGGATGAAGTCTGCCTTCATCTCATCTGTAACATCAATGCGCCACCAACGGAACCGCTGACCACCGAACAGCACGGCAAAGTAAATGTGAGGCACGTCAAAAACTGTCGCCTCATGGATGCACTGCACAATGTCTTGCTCAGGCAGCTTCGTCCAGTGGTCGTCCATATCTGGGTATTTTTTGAACTGGTGATCGCCAAAGTTCTTAACCTCCAGCAGACCCTTGTCGCCTGTCCAGAAGTCACCATGTGCGCGAAGCCAAGGCTCGGTCGAGTGTGTGCCTGCTACGTCAAGATCACGAACTGATATTCCAGTTGACTCTTCCCATAGCTTCCCGATTGCGCTTTCCAGAAATAACCCCATCTGCACCGCTTCGATGCCTGATAGATTAGCGCGTTCTTTTTCGCCCCGCTTCTCCAGCAGCACGTCAAGGAGCTGACCCGAAACTGCTCGCCTCGAATCCGTTGCCCACCACGCACTTTGCCGTTCTTCTGGCGCAAAGCCTTCTCCGATAATATGTCCACCACTTGCCATGTTATGCCTCTCCTACTGCTTTGCCGTTTTTAATATCAAAAGCGGCTGATTGAATATCAACTTGCAGAAGGTGCAGACCATGCAGAGTATCAGCAAAAACCCCAACCACCTCACGAGGCAGCAAATGCGGATGTAACGCATAAAGCCCGTGCTTTGCTTGCTCTAGCACTGTGTGCATATTGCTCAAGTGCTGTAGATTTTGTTCAACTTCTTTTTTCATAGTAGCGACCCTCTAGGACTATCTTAATATATTATATTATTAGACCTGTCAACCAAGTTGATAAATTATTTTACTTGTGCTAAAAATTAGTCACCTTAACTTAAACATGGAGACTAAAATGTCCGATCAACTTGTTAGAAAATCTATGCTTTTTCCTGAGACACTGTGGACTGAAATCGAGGATTTCCGTTTCGACAACCGCATCAAATCTGACGTTGAGGCTATTAGGCTTTTGATGAAAGCTGGCTTGCATTTTATTAAATTGCAGCAAGACGACCAGTTTGCACAAGCTGAGCAGGAAGCTGTGGAGCGTCTTAACGCACAGGGGTAAGCCATGCGGTGGTTCAGGCTTTACGATGACGTTCTGAACGATCCAAAGGTGCAGAGGCTGAGCGGTGAGACGTTCAAGCTCTGGATCAACCTGCTTTGCATCGCGAGCAAGCATGGTGGCGTTCTGCCTAGCCTTGACGATTTGGCTTTCCAACTACGTCTGCCAGCACTGGTTTGCAAAACTGAAATAGACACTTTGAAATCAGCTGGATTGATAGACGGAGACAAGAAGCTAAAGCCTCATGGTTGGGACAAAAGGCAATATAAATCAGACACTTCTACTGAACGAGTGAAGCGTTTCAGGGAACGCTGCAGAAACGCTCCAGAAACGGTGAATGAAACAGTGCCAGATACAGATACAGAAGCAGATACAGAAACAGAAACAAAACAGAGCATAATCTTTCCTTTGGATGGAACGATTGCTTATAGTCATTGGGCTGACAAGGTCAGGGCAACTGGCAAGAACATAGATCCAGACTTTGTGGCCTCTGGTTTTAGGAAATGGGCAAGGTCTAAGGATATTCAATTCGATGACAAGAACATCGAAAAGATATTCTTAAGCTTCCTTAAACACCAGAGAGCCTCATAAACGCACAGAAACGGCTCTCCAGCGGCTTTCGTGGGGGTGGGGAGCTACTACCCTACCCGCGAGACAAAAAAAGACCTCCAGAGCGGATCATGGAGGCCAAGTCAGGGAGGAAAACACCAGCAAGAGGCTGATCTGTTTGTTATACACCCATGCGCGACGTGCTGCAACCGCAAAGCGTGATGGATAACAGCATTGCCAAGCTTGAGTAAAAGATGAACAAGGCTATCCAGTCTCGAATGTCATCCTTATGCATGATCATCCTCTGGTGGTGCGAGGGATTGCATCAGGTCGTGCTCGATCTTGGCGAGCGTCTCATCCTCAACTTTGACCTGCTCAACTGTTCCAGACAAGAGACCGTAAAGTCCCATGATCTCTAGCATGTTATTGATATTGCTAGGCTTCACAGAAACCTTAGCCTCCAACAATGCCAAGTGCATCTGGATAGCCTCGGAAACCGAGACCACCCTGTTGAGCTTCAATGTCGCAATGCTGGCAGCTTTTTCCCACAGCACATCTTGCTTGCCGTAGTGATATTCACTTGTGCTTTGTGCATGTGAGACGTTTACGAGTGCTTCATCCAATGTCATTTTATCCCCCATTATGCTACTTGTGACGCTTGTTCAGACAGCATGATATGCGCTATTTGCTCATAATCAGCACATTGAACGAATTTCTGTGCATACACCTTCGCATGACCATCCTCTGTTGTCATATCCAACCAAGCTAGGACATAGCAGCGCAAGACCTCAGCAGTTTCCCCTATGGTGAGACCTTCCCACCCCATATCTGCTAAGCCAAGTCCCTCAATATGATCTGTATAAACCATATATGTTTCTATATTTGACCAACCGTTCATTGTAGTGACCCCTTCTCGATCGTTATATTGTTTGTTTCTTAATGCTATCATTAAGAGCATATAAATATTCTAATATAGGAACAACTTTGTATTTATCTAAGTTGATCTTCTTGGTTAGCTTCTCGTTAAACGTCTCAAACACTGCCTTGCCTGTAGCTATTTCAACAATTACCCATGATTTTGTCATTTTAATCCCCTTCTTTACGCCAGCAATTCTGCTGTGCGATAATTTGATAATTCTGATTTACGAACAAAACGAATTAAACCGTTGTGATCGCCGTTTTTTTGAACAAAACTAACCCAAAGCCAATCTGGTGACCAAGAAAGGCGATCAACAATGATAACCATGATTTTACCAGTGTGCATTGCATAGTCAGCAACATTATATGTTTTTGTCATAACAGTGTTTTCCCTCTGTATATATTATATATATTAACCAAAGACTACCATGCACCAGTAGCAAAGATAGCACCAGATGATGAGACCAAGCGTGGCGAAGAGACTGTCGAGGATGGTTTCTGTATGTTTCATGTTATGCAGCCTCTACGTCATAAGCATCGACAAGAAACTGCTCAGCAGCCTCTTTTGTTGCAAAGACTGTCCACTCTGTGCAATCGAGATAGCCAGGCATTGACAAACGAGCACCATAGCCATCGACAATGCTAGTTTCCCATACTTTGCCATCATAAAATGGTTGCACGTCAGAAACAGATGGTTGCATCGTGCGAAGATTAGGATTTGAGTAGACAACATCAAAAGGAACAAATGTGATGCCGTTTGTGCCGTCGATCTCGATCCAACGAGTATAAATGATTTGTGGTTGCATAGTGTTCTCCTATATATTTATATATATATGATCATTATTGATCATGTCTATAATCTATATCATTATATGATTATGATCAAGATAATATTATATAGGTAAGAATACTTATTTACATAATATGTGTGTTAAATATACCAGCAGGTTAATTCACAGAAGGTTTATGTGATTTACTCTCCCCGTGCGCCGTCAAATGTGAATTAGGGTCGCCCTGTGATGACCATGCTTAACATGGGCTTGGATGCTTTGAAGCCTCTAGATCCTGTTTTATATTAATATAAATACATGATGATTAGTGATGGTATGTGATGATATGATTATATACGGATAGGACGGCTAAACGGGATGCGTTGGGCCAAGGGGGGCGGTGTGGGCGTGCACCCCACCTTGTTCACCCCAAAAAAATTTCTTGGTTGTTTTTATTTAATCGGTTATATGGTGTTGTATGGTTATACAGATTGATAAACATATTCCGGTTAACAAGTTTCTGAAGCGTGCGCGGAAGCATCAGTATCCATTTGCACAGATGGATCCTGGCGATTCGTTTTACGTTGAGGGTGATTTGGGTGTTTGCCAGACGGTTAGGACGCTGATGTGGCGTTTTACGAAGGAGACTGGCTGGAAGTTTGTGACCCGTCGGGATGAAGGTGGGTTGCGTGTTTGGAGGGTTAGTTGATGTTAGACTTTGACAAGCCGATAGATCGGAGGATCAATATCTTGACCTCTCAGATCTTTGAGATGATGTCGGGTGACGGTGCTGTGATTAGTATGGAGAGTTGCAAGCGTTTAGCTCAGAGCTGGGTGACTTGCGAGGACCGTGCTTATTACCGTGGTCGGCATAAGGAAGTTGAGAAGTTGCGTAGATTGATGGAAGACGTTTGGTCGGCTGAGGTGTGAGGGGGATTTCTCCCCCTTTAGTTTTAGGCGTATTCTTCTTCCGACCAGTCGTCATCTTCGTCTTCATCGTCTTCCAGATCTTCATCTTCTGGGTCGATGTCGTCTTCATAGTCAATGAGATCATAGATTTCTGAGACGAGGAGGTATGCAGCGCCAAGACGCTCGATCAGTGACATTTCCATGAAGTCGGCTGATGGCTGGAAGGTTACTTCATCCACACCGTCGTCAGATTGCGAGAGAACAGCAGTACCAATTACGAGAGCCATAGTAATCTCCTTTGGAGGGTTTGTAGACGGTTCCTAAGATATATTTATTATATGAATATTAGAATACATATTTGTTACGGAAGGCTGGTCGGCCACGGATCATCTCGCAGAACTCTGGTGGCATGAGATTGTTTTCTTCGTCAAATGTTAGGAAAACGAAGCCAGCGCATTGCCTGTTTGGAGCACCTTCTGTGTATTCGAACTGCGGTCCCCACGGATCTGCTAACATTCCGCACTCGATACCATAATGCGAGCCACGACGGTTCCTGACGGCTGTGAGCTGGAGATGGTGGGTATGGGATGTGACAATGTTGATGCCTGAGTGCAGGGCGTTGTTCCATGCGGTGTGGATACCACCACGGAAGCGGTGCCGGATCTCGACTTCGTTGATGACGGCTGCCCAGCAAAATTCCCATTCTGGGAAACGGTCTTTGATGCGGCCTGCGTAGTCCTCTAGCTCTGGGGCTGCTGAGGCTAGATAGTTATCTACACGGATGTCGTGGTTGCCCATCGTCCAGATTTTATGTGCGGAGAGGGGGAGCATTTTAAGATGCTCTCTGACGGCTTCAACTTCTTGAGAGATCTTGGGTGCTTTGGAGCCGAGAGGTCTACCGTGACGGGAAACTCTAGCGCCGTCGAGAATGTCGCCGTTAAGGACGATGCAGTCTGGCTTGAGTTGCTTGGCTACCTTGGCAAAGGCTTTCCACATAATGGTTGGCTCGCCAGGCCAGATGTGGGCATCACCGCCAACAAGAACTGTTTTAATGTCTTTTTCTGGTGAGTAGATCGGTGGTACAACCCATTCAGTTGGTTCTAATTGTTGGTGTTTTTGATCGAATAGATGAGGGAAAAACTCTTTGGCTTTGCCAAGTTGCTGTCTGATTGTAGATCTTGGTATATTGAGTTGGAAGCCAGTGGCCCTTGCCGAGCCTGTTTTGTTGTAAACATTTATGACGTGAATGAGATGTTCATCAGGAACAGGTCTGGAAGACATTTTAAAATCCTTAGGCAATTAAGGGTTTGCAATATAAACTTTTTTTCTGTGTAGGTAAAATGACACAAACTTTAATTTGTTAAATTATTTGTTGCATATTGTTGTTCTGATAGTTATTTATATGTGACGCGCTTGTAGCTCAACTGGATAGAGCGTCGGTCTACGAAACCGAAGGTTGGAGGTTCGAAACCTTCCAAGCGCACCAATAGAGGGGTTCACATGAGAGTTCACACACTGGCTTGGCCTGACGTTGATACGAGGGTAATTAACGCACATGAGAGTGTAATTAAGCATTTTGGTCTGAGTGCTTGTTATTATCGGATTCACATGCCGCATGGCGCGTGGATGGACAAGGTTTGCAAAGATGAATTTGAGACGGGTGCGGAGGTTGTTTGTTTTCTGGAGATCGACTGCGTTCCGACCTGTGAGACAATTATGGCTAGGACGTATCGCTGGACGAAAGAGAATCGGGGGGTTCTTGGCATTGCTCAAAGTGCTAACCACCTTGATCCTCGTCACATTTATGCTGGCCCGCCTTTTCTTATGGTTCACCGTGATGCTTGGAAGAAAGTGGGCGTTACCTTTTCTGAACAGCCTGATTCTGACACGGCACAATTCTTTACCAGAACTGCTGAGAAATTGGGTCTGCCTATTCGCTGCATATATCCTACTCACTACCTATATCCTGCCGATGAGGGACGATGGGCTTTGGGCAATTATGGATTTTTTGGGCGCGGCACTTACTATAGCGGTGGGGTGTTTCACATGTTTCAGGGTCGCACAAACAATGCGATCAATACTTTCGTAGACGTGTGTGATAAGATTGTCACAGGACATTTTTCCACTGGCGGCTGGTATGAAAGTGCAAAGCTATGAAGTTTGACCTTCAGGCGTTTTACAAGTTCTGCGCTGAGTTAAGTATTGAAACGAAAGAGCATGGCCTAAAGAAGATGGGCAATTTGCTCGGCACTCAGACCTATGTGATGAACGAGATCGCGCAAGGTCTGGAAGAAGACAAGCACTTCTTTGTTATTTTGAAGGGGCGGCAACTTGGAATTACAACTATCTCTCTTGCTCTTGATCTGTACTGGCATTTTATACATCCTGGTCTTCAAGGAACTCTGACGACAGACACGGAAGAAAACCGTGACATGTTCCGGCAAACGCTTGCCATGTATATGTCTGGCCTGCCCAAGCAGTATAAAATTCCTGAGATCACGCATAACCGTAACTCGTTGACGCTGAAGAACCGCAGCCGTTTGTTCTACCAAGTGGCAGGCTTGCGGGCCAAGGGGTCTTTGGGGCGCGGTAAAGCGATTACCTACCTTCACGGTACTGAGACTAGCTCGTGGGGCGACGAGGAAGGCTTGGCGTCGCTGCTGGCTTCCCTTGCCGAGACCAATCCTTTGCGCCTGTATATGTTTGAGAGTACAGCGCGTGGCTTCAACATGTTTCACGACATGTATGCGACTGCCAAGAAAGCTAGAACCCAGAAGGCAATTTTCTGCGGCTGGTGGCGAAACGAACTATATTCCGCAGATCCTGAAGGTTCCGTTTACAAAACCTACTGGGACGGCAAGCTATCTCCTGAAGAGAAAGAGTGGGTCAAGGAAATCAAGAAGCTCTACGGCGTTGAGATCAACTCGCGGCAGATTGCTTGGTGGCGCTGGAAGATGATCGAGGGCATCAAGGACGATGCGCTGATGTATCAAGAGTTCCCGCCGACAGAAGACTATGCCTTTATCATGACTGGCACTAACTTCTTCTCAAACAGCCGCTGCACGGAGGCTATGAAAGATGCGCGTAAGAAGCAGCCCGATTGTTACCGATATATGTTTGGAAACTACTTCCAAGATACGGAAGTCATCAAGTCTTCGGAGAAAGTCTGTACCCTCAAGGTTTGGGAAGAACCAATCGACACCGCCGTCTACGTCATTGGTGCAGATCCTGCATACGGTTCGTCAGACTGGGCAGATCGTTTTTGTATCCAGGTGTATCGTTGCTACGCTGACGGTCTGGACCAAGTGGCTGAATTTGCAACGTCCGAACTTAACACTTATCAGTTTGCATGGGTCATCGCTCACCTTGCTGGCGCGTACAAGAACTCCACTCTCAATCTGGAAGTTAACGGACCAGGACAAGCAGTCATCCAAGAACTCACAAACCTCAAGCGCCAAGCTACTGCCATCGGGTCGGTTCCCGAAACAAGCCAGATGGGCAAAGACTTAATGAACGTGCTCTCCAGCATGAAGAACTACATCTGGAGAAAGAACGATACCCTTGGCGGTCTGACCAACTCTATCGGCTGGGTGACAACTGGCCCGTCCAAAGAGCGCATGATGAACTACACGAAGGACTACTTTGAGCGCCGGATGATGAACATCCACTCGACAGAACTCCTTGACGAGATGAAAACCATCGTCCGAAATAACGGGACGATTTCTGCCCCTGGTCGGGGCAAGGACGACCGAGTCATGGCAACGGCGTTAGCGGTCGTAGCTTTTGCCGAGCAAGTTCAGAATCAAATGATCGTGCGGCGCATCACAAGAGACATGGCCCATAAGATCCAAGACCGCACTCCTGAAGAGCTTTCTGTCTCCCGTAACGTATCAACCTATCTGCGGAATATCGGTTATGGACCCAAAGATCTTCCCCAAAGGTGAACTCTATCGCCTGATGGATCGGTTCCATAAAGATCCCAAGCGGGTGATCTCTTGGCACTTCTTGGCTGAAATGACGGGTTTATCCGAGGGCCATCTTAAAGATGTCTTTGTAAACAAGAAACATCCCCTGACAGAGATGATTCAGATCCGTGTTTCCTACGCTATGCGGCGTATTGAGGCTGGTGAAGTCGAAATTATGCGGAATAAAGACAATTCCCGCTTTATCCATTATAACAAAGAAAATAAGCCCAAAATCGTTAGAAATACGGGTTTGAGGGTTCAAAATGGGAAAATCAGGCTTAAATTGGGCCTGAAAAACGCCAATGACTATTCAGATGAAACTTTCGATGAGCAACTTAAAAGGGGTACAAAATGGCAGTCTTGAAGTCTTACAAGTGTGAAGAACATGGGTATTTTGATGCGTGGGAGCAGAAATGCGAGCATTGCGACGCAATTCCCAAGCAAGTGTTCATTAAGCCCTTCTCCATCAAGTCTGACCGGACCAAGCGGGCCGACAGTTCCCTCAAGGGTTTGGCTAATCAGTTTGGCATGACCAACATCAAGTCTACCCGTGAAGGTGAGCACCAGTCAGGCTACTACACCCGCAAAAACAAGGAAGTTTCTAAGCAAGAACAAGAGTTTGTGGCCGAAACTGCCAAAGGTAAGGAAGCTGCCGAGGGCGGAGTAATGTGGGGCGGCGGCGGAAATTTAAGTATGCCTTCCCTTATGAGCGGAAATGCGATAAAGTCCGTCCGTGGTGAACCAGTCGGGTTTAACGTCAAGGGCGAGAACTTTACCGGACCGAAGCCAAGTTCTGTTATTAACGACCATCAAGGGCTGAGTCTCAAGGACGCGAAATGAGAATACCTGAGAATCATGGTGAGCGTGAGTTCTTCTACCTAGACTTGATTAACAAGTGCAAGGTATCGCTTGATGACCGCCGATCAGATTATGCTTCCTATCGCTCTTGGTATTTGTTCGGCGCGTCACCTGAAGATTCTCCGGCAGCTTACAACAAGATTTATTCTCATATAGATCAATTGGTTAGCTTCCTTTATTCGTCAGAAACGACGCGCTTTAATATAGCACTAGGTGCGGCAGTTCATCCTGGCGAGCACTCTAAGATTCCGGCTTTGAGCCAGCTCTTGCACGATGAATGGAATAACTCCAATGCCGATAAAGTGTTTACGGAAGCTCTTACTTGGTCGCTGTGTTACGGCTCCTGCTTTGTAAAGCTGGTTGTCCGTGAGAAATCGATTTACCCTTACGTTCTGGACCCAGGCTCGATTGGCGTTTTGCGTGAAGACGTATCGACCCTTGATCGCCAGCAGGCAATCACCCACACATACTACATGACCAAGTCCGATTTGTTTGATCGGCTTTACTCGCATCCTAAGCGGCAGAGCATTGTTGATCGCGTTACTGCGGCACAATACACGCCGTCAATTATTCCTGAAGGAATCCAACGGCTTGTGACAAGCCAAGTGAATCCTGTCATGTACGGTAACGTCAATCTTAACCTGAGCGCACCTAACCGTTTCAAGGCCAAGATTGGCGAAGATACCATTGAAATGACCGATCTTTACATCTGGAATGATGAGATCAAAGATTATCAGATTGTTACTCGTGCCGCTCCAGATGTAATCGTTTATGACCGTCCGCTTGAGCAGATGTTTATCCGTGGCGAACTGCCAATCATTCAGATCTGCCCGACTCCTCAATATGATTATTTCTGGGGACAACCTGAAGTTCAGAAACTGGTTGTGCTGCAAGATATGCGTAATCGCCGCATGTCTGAGATCCTTGACCTGCTGTCCAAGCAAGTCTCCCCGCCGACCGCTTTGACTGGTTTTTCTGGCATTATCGACGAAAAAGACTTTGCCCTAAACCGTGCTGGCGGCCTGTTTATGACAGACATGCCTCAAACTAAAGTTGAAAAGCTGGCTCCTAACATCCCGCAGGATCTTTATGCCCAGCTTAAAGAAATTGACTCTATGTTTGAAGAGGCTTCTGGTATCAGCAACGTCCTGTCTGGGCGTGGCGAAAGTGGTGTGCGCTCTGCGGGTCACGCATCGCAATTAGCACGGTTGGGATCGAGCCGTGCAAAGAAACGGGCGCTCATGGTTGAAGACAGCCTTGAGAAGATGTCTACACTCTATCTCAAGCTACTTCAGGCTTACAACGACACTCACCTTACTGATTCTAATGATGTTAAGTTTATTCCTGAGCAGTTTACTCGTGATTATGTGGTAAAAGTCGACGCTCACTCGAATAGCCCGATCTTTATGGAAGATCTGCGTCAATTGGCCTTCAACCTGTTCAAAGCGCAAGCAATTGACAAAGAAAGCCTTATTGACTTGTTAGACCCACCTATGAAACAATTGCTCAAAGACCGTCTCAAAAAGATGGAATCCAAAGCGGCTGCCCAGCCTCCAGAGCAAAAGCAGCCTGCTAAACCGAAAGCAGTCGCGTAATGGCAAAGTCACGTTTGACAAAACCAAGTAACCAGCCGAGGGCTAAACAGTCCTCATTGTCAAGAAGTGAAAAGCCTGCTAGTATTTCCTACAAGATTACCAACATTAAATCTATGAACCCCCGTAAGGCTCGTGGTTCTAGATCCAAACTCAGGAGTTACTGATGTACAAGTCAGTGAAAAGGTCTAAGCGTCGTTCTCGTCGCTAATGACAATAATTGCAACTCAAACACAGGAGGCGTCCATGCGTCGCAAGGGTCGTAAAGCAAAGCGCTAACTAATACACGGGTCAGACCCGTTGTTAGCAATTTCCCCTGTGGGAGAGGGAAGTCCAAACATATTCTCCCACGATTTTTTTACTTTGGGATTTTGAGATGGCAAATGAACAGGAATTGATGGCATTGATGTCGCAGGGACAACCAGGCCAAGACGGTGGCGCAATGGCACCTGGTGCTCCGTCACCTGATATTTCTACGCCTATGACCGATCCGATGTCTACACCGGAACCTAAAGCAGGTCAGAAAGAAGCAGCCATGATTAACGTATCAATGGCGCTGGACCTTATTGAACAAGCTCTTCCTGCTGTTGGCAGTGAAACCCCTGAAGGCAAGAAGTTGATGTCCGCATTGTCAGCGTTGACCGGACTCCTTGGCCCAAAAAAGCAGAAGACAGGCGAACTTCAAAACGCCGAAATTTTGCAGCTACTTCAAAACCTCCCACAAGCTGGCGGTGGAACACCTGGCTCTCGAATGATTGCCGGATCTCCTCCGAATCTCGGTTTGATGGGGCAAACTCCTCCCCCAGCGCCTCCTGCCGGTCCTCCCACTCCCCCCGCAGGGGGCGCACCTATGACAATGTAAAGGATAAGCTATGGATCTCTTTAAGCCTCGCGGCGTAGGGTCGCCTCGCAATCCGACCACTGACAAACAAAACAATGGTCAGATTGTAAATACTCCTCGTTATGATCGTTTGGGTGGCCTTTCTGGTCCCGCAAAGATCGGTGCGAAAAACCAGTTCACCATTAAGCCTCCTGGCGATGGTAAAAAAGTAATCTAATTTTATTAGGGGTCTAATCATGTCATCTTTAGAAGATCTTTCACCTGAAGCCCGCGATGAGTTAGCTCTCATTGCCCGTCAGTTGGCTGAAAATCCTGCTACTCGTAATGATTTTCTGCGTATGACCAAGAAAGTCAAACCAGACATTACGATTGACACAATCGAGCTTGAAGACAAGTTTGAAGCCCGTCAACAGCAGAACAACGCTCGTATTGAAGAGTTGCAGGCCAAGTTGATGGAAAAGGAAGCTCTGGAAACGCTTGAAAAGCGTCGTCAGGCTTTGATTAAGTCAGGTAAGGCTCAGTCTGACGAAGACGTTGAGAAGATCGAGAAGATCATGCTCGAAAAGGGCATACAAAATCACGAGACCGCTGCGGACTATTGGCAGTGGATGAATAAAGCGTCCGAGCCAACTGGTCAGGCGTTTTACAATCCGAGCGTCCTGAACGAGGCAGCCCGCGACACGCTGTCAAAGTTCTGGAAGAACCCACAACGTGCAGCTCGTGATGAAGCGGCTAGGGCGATGCAAGATCTCCGCAAGGGAACTCGTATCGGTCTTTGAACTGAATTAGGGGTCTTAACAAACTAAGAGGTATATCTCGATGGCTATTGGTGGTGGTATTATCCCAGCAGCAAGCTCGTCGCAGTTTACAGAATTAACGTACGTTACACGCCGTGCGTTTATTCCCAAGCTGGTGGTACAGCTTTACAACAGTACCCCGCTTATGGCTGCGTTGATTGCAAACTCTCAAACCGCAACGGGCGGTGTGTCGTCCGTTACAGTGCCTGTTCAGGGTGCTCAGTTCGTTAACGCTCAGTGGTCCGACTACAGCGGCTCGTTCGCTCAGCCGTCGGTTCAGCAGGGTGCTTACAACGCTGAATTTACTCTGAAGCTGATGATTGCTCCTGTTCCTTTCCTCGGAATGGAAGGCGCAGTTCAGCAGGACCATGCAATCATTCCGTTGATCGAAGCTCGTATGAACGACGCGACCAACGTGATGATGGACGCTATGGCCTACTCGCTGTACAACAACACAACCAACACTCAGCAGTTCACGGGTCTCCCCGCAGCTGTTGACAATGGTACTGGTACAGCAACCTACGGCAACATCAACCGCTCCACCTACACCTGGTGGCAGTCTGGTCAGTATGCCGCTGGTTCGGTCAACCCGACCCGTCAGAACGTGCTTCAGTACATCTCCGGTACGGTGAAGAAGGGCGCAGAAGTGCCTTCATTCGGCGTTTGCGGCTTTGGTACTTGGACGCTCTTGGCTCAAGATTTCGTCGGTCAGGAACAGTACGTTATCACTCCTGGTAACGGCTTTGACGGCGATGCTAACGGCCCGCAGGCTGCCTTTAAGGCACTGATGGTTGCTGGCGTTCCGATCTATCCTGATCCCTATTGCCCAGAAGGTACTCTGTATTTCCTGAATACAAACTACCTGAACCTCTACATTCATGAGGCTGGTCAGTTCGTATTCACTGGCTTTGAATCGACCCTTCCTAACTGGCAGGTTGGTTATGTTGGCGCAGTTCTGACGATTGCAGAACTTGTTTCCACCAAACCTAAGTCGATGACCAAAGTCACTGGCTACAATTACTTGAACATTTAAGGGAGGATGACAGATGTCTTTATCTTCAAACAAAATCCTTCTCGCTAATGCCTCTACCAACACTGCTGGTGCTTATTTTGAAGTTGTAACGGTTTCAAGCGTAGGTATCGGCAACCTTACAGCAATGAACGCTGGCGTTTCTAGCGCTCAGTTTGTTCCTGCTGGTTGGTATATCATTCCTGCTGGCACAACCAACGTAACTATTGAACTCAATACTTACGCTTCAAACGTCAACAACTGGGTTACATACCTCGCTTCCAACACTGCTGGCACAATCATGTCAGACGGCTGGAACGTGCGTGCAAACGCTGTAACTGGTACTCAGACGTTGACATTGTACGGTGTGAACGACGGTCAGGCTGCAACTGGTCAATACAACAACAAATAAGGAGTTGTATTATGGCTAATCCTGATGCTGTAGGCCAAAATACGCAGGATGCCTTTGGCAATTTTCGAATTGCCTTGGGTACAGCTCCTGCTAATGCGGTTGCTAATGCTGTCGTTGCACTGCCCATCCTCAGCGGTGGTATGCAGGGTTCTGGTAACGTAATCATTCGTCGTATTACGGTTGCCAGCAACTCAAATTCTGCTGGTGGAACGGTTCAATCTTTGGCTAACACCTATATCACAATAGGTACATCCAACGATGGAGCAAACTTGGTAACATCTAACGTGGCGTTGTCTAACGTCATTAACGGATATACTTACCAAGATATTACGCTTGTGGCTGCGACTGGTAACACCT
>Ga0209085_1000309_pt1 | contig 36570 bp, 58 predicted proteins | sample C_131016_EF_Meta_FD_187310 | JGI IMG/M metagenome (GOLD analysis project Ga0209085, IMG submission 187310) | Freshwater microbial communities from Lake Croche, Canada to study carbon cycling - C_131016_EF_MetaG (SPAdes) (version 2) | ecosystem: Environmental > Aquatic > Freshwater > Lake...
GTTGACCCAAATCAGAATTCAGCCATAATATGTGTATGATAAATGATACAGAAAAAAGTGAGAGAGAATTGAAGGTGGCTTATACAATTGAGAACATCATAAATGGTCTCAAATATATTGGAAATGAGATTGATATTGAGAGTTCAGTATGGAATACATTCAGTAGGAGAATTGATACAATTGATAATAATGTGGATAGGATTATCAAATTGATAGAAGATTTGAAGGAGAAAAGCAAATGAATCGACCCATTGATCAGCTCACCAAAGCATTGACTGTGATGGTCACAGATAAAAAGATCAGAAGCTTCTTGCTAGAAAATGACCCCATGGCTCTGAAGCAAGCCACAGAAGCTCTCAGAGACTATTACAATCAATTTGATAGTTGACCTAACTCAGAATTCAGCCATAATAAGAGTATGATGAATAAAAAAACCAACAACAAAAAGCACGAATTCTTCCCCAAGATGATGACCACACAAGTGCTCAGACCATACTTGAAGGAAGCCAAGAGGGTGGGTTATACTGTGAGTGGATCTGTGAAGGATGGATTCATTGCAGTAGTTACTGATGCTTGTGAACAGCATCCTGCAGGTGAAGTGGTGATGAGAGGGGTGAAGAAGCCAGGAGTCAATGTTTGGATCATGGGCTTCAATACCCTATATTGGCAGGAGCCTACTATTGCTGAATGCTTAGCTGAGTCTAAATGGTATGCAGAGATGGAAGGAGCAAGCAAATGACTTATAGAGAGCTCTCAGAGCGTATTAATCAGATGACGGACTCTCAGAAGGACTGTCATGTCACCTACCAACATGATGATGAGTATTATGGTAAACTGATCATTGAACTTGCAGATGTGAGGACTGAAGATCGATTGGATGGATGGCATCCTTACCTCACCCAACATAATAAGGTACAAGAGCAGATGGATGATTTCAATTGGGTAGGTTCTCGATATCATTATTGAGTTGACGTTTACCCAACAATCACATATACTATTGGTATGATGAATAAAGAAATTACTTACGAGATGTATGATGATAACACAGGTGAGTGGCGTCAGGTAACTGAGCCCGCTGTGGGTGGTATCAAGTGGGAGAAGCGTGAATCGTTGGGTGGTGAGAAGCAGTCTGCCTATTACGATCACTCCTTCTACAAAGTACCCTTCTATGGTCCTTACGATCAGGGTCGTATCCACAGAGCGCTCAACAGGTTATATCCTGCTCGCTTCAATAAGTTTGGTGGCTATTCAACGGTGAGTGCTGTTGAAAAGCTTGATGATGAACACATTAAGGTAGAGATGTGCTACCACATAGGAGACTAACAATGACTAGCAAGCTAAGAGCATTCGAAGACACCGTTTTATCCGTGCGAGAACCACGCGAGCTTAAGGGATCGCTCATTTGTTCTATACAGGACAGTGATATACCCATCACAGATAAACGTAAGCTCATCATAGCCATTGATAGGTGCAACACTATCAACGATTTACAGCGCTTGTTCTACAACGCTTTACTCAAGTTCGAAGGGCATGGAGTTGTATGAGTTGGGTAGCCCGCAAGTTAACTGGTGCAGATGAGTATGATCAACAAGTAGTTATTGAAGAGTACTTGCAACAAAAACAAGATAAACTAGTACAAGAGAAGCTATTAGCTGAATTCTGGAAGGAGATAGAAGATGAACGAGGAGCCTGATAAGTTTATTCAATTCTTATTGAACGTGTTAGCTAACCTCATAGCACTGGCATTGTATGGTGCAGTGACTTATCTCATCTGGAAGAGCATTTGGTAGTTGCTTTAAACCCAACTTCCATTATACTAACGAATATGACATTACATGATGTAGCAGCAACAAGTGAAGAGACCACAGCATATACGGTTGGTTCGGCGATCGGTAAGTTGATTGGTCTGAAACGCATGGTGGAGTTAACGTTTGATGATCTCAAGCGTCCTCTGTTCAGCAAAGATGAATTGATGAATGAGGTTGAGAATGTGATCAACAAGCTCAATACCATTCAGTACCCTTACAAGATCTAAAGGAGAACCATGAGTGAAACAATTGAACAGACTAAACCCTATGATGCAGACCTCCATTGTAAGAAGATTGCTTGGATGGTTAAGAACTCACCCGATTGGGATTACGAGAACCAGACTCTGGAACAGTACTTGGAGACAGTCCCAGACTATCCCACGGACGAGCAGGTGGCAGGCTTCAATCATCTGTACGTGGAGCCTTTCGTGCCTTTTAAGAAAGAGAAGCCTTACCAAGGAGAAGAGCTAGATGAAAAATCGTAATCACTTCGATCAAAACGGAGACATCCGAGACATCTTTGCAGCTCTTGCCATGCAGACCTTAATCAAAGAAGCCTATGGTAGTGGAGTCACTACTAAGTGGGTAGCCAATCAAGCATACAAATACGCTGACGCAATGCTTGAGGTGAGAGAAGAAGTCAGCCATAATGAGGAGATCAAATAAATGAATAATAATATTACAGGTGCGGTAACCGATAAACTAGTAGAAGCGTTTGAGTTCTTTAATGCAGAGCTCGATACCCAATTGGACAATCCAGTGTTCACGCTCATACCCAACCGTGGACGTCAGAGCTACTATGGATGGTATTGGCAGGGTAGGTGGAAAGATGGTAAGAAAACTCTGCCCGAGATTAATATTACCGCCGATACCTTAAAGCGATCGGTAGAAGAGATCTGTGAGACCATCATCCATGAGATGGTGCACTATGCCAATAATGTAGCTAATGTGGTAGACTGTAATGCCAATCAGTATCATAATAAGCATTTCAAGACCAAGGCTGAGTCGTTTGGTCTCAAGGTAGAGAAGGTTAAGAACAAAGGCTATGCTCGTACTGCATTGGATGAGAAAGCTGCTAACATGGTGAAGAAGTACAAGAGCAAGTATTGTAAGGATGATAAGAATCCCTTCCATGCATACCGCATTGGTGCAGAGCGAGTCATTGTAAAGAAGTCTGATAAGCGATTCATTGCCATTGATCGTGCATTGGCTGCTGCTGCAGAGAGTCAACATGAGGGTGGTACCTTACGTGAGTTGGTAGAGCACCTCTTGGAGTCATATGTATCTGAGAAGAACGTTTATGAGTCAATGGCTAGTGGCAGTGTACACTCAGAGGTAGCTTAATATGGAATACATTGCATTAGGTGTACTAGTAGCCGTATTAAGTTTGTTATTGACCGCACGTTATTAAGCCCATACAATAGGAGGTATAATGAATATAGAGACTAAAGAATATAAAACGATCCCAACGCAATTCAAGAAGAAGGGCTTCACCTATACCCAACTAAAGAGAGAAGGTAAGAAAGCTATCTTCCAACAGACAAGAGAGGATAGCTCATTGAACAACTATGAGGTGGTTAAGATTGGACGGCATAATGGTTACTTGATGGGTGGGGTGATGATTGAGCCTGCAGAGACCTATCCTGGAAGCTCTTTGTGGGGCATCACGGCTTGGACTTGTTGTAGTATTGATGAGGCATTAAAGCGGTATGATGCCTTGCCTAGCTAGTACGTTGGGCTTGTAGCTCAATGGTTAGAGCAGAGCACTCATAATGCTTTGGTTGGGGGTTCAAGTCCCTCCGAGCCCAAATAGATATTGTCGAACGATAGATAGCATATACGATAGCATATACAATAGGAGGTATAGATGAATGATACAGAGGTGAAGACGTTAAGTGCTATGGAGTACTTCTTAAGTAGAAAGAAGACTATAGAGAAGTATATAGAGGGTGAACATAAATGGTATGGTGATGTGGATAGTAGTAGAGAGTTTACTTACATGAATGATCCACGCCCTTGGTACTTAGATAGTACTACTGTTTCAAAATAAGGTTGTGTTCTAGAACCCCCAGGTGGGCTCAGAAACCCCCACGGGGATATATCCCCCAGTACGGGAATTTATACATATAGAAGAAAGCGTTGTGAATTTATATAGGTGCATGCCAAAAAATTTTATAATTTTTTTTGCAGAATTTTTATATAGCTCTTATAAGGGTTACTTTACGGTAAAGTACGCTACTACCACTCCACCATAACAAACCCAGCGCCACCAGCACAACCGTTTCGTTGACCAGCACCACACCCTTGACCAGTGCCTGTTCCAGGTGCACTTGAACCCCAACCAAATCCTCCAAATAAACTTGCCCCTGACATATTTATTTGACCATTAACACCTGTACCCGCAGTTCCAGCAGCGCCACAAGGACACCCACCTGTACCACCAGTGGCATAGATGCTTGTGTCGTTAAAGGATGATGTGCCACCAGTGCCTCCACACCCGCCTAATCCACCACCAGCACCAGCACCACCAACTACCACAGCGTAGCTTGTGCCTGCAACCACGTTCACCATTCCAATAGCATAACCACCACTAGCCCCAACATTACCACCGCATTGAAAATTTGAAGTTATTCCACCTGCACCCCCTCCACCTCCTTGCACAGTTACCTTCACCTTGGTGACACCTGCAGGCGCTGTAAATGTATAATTACCTGCAGTGGTAAAGCCTTGTATACCGCCTAAACCTGTACTCGTAGGTATTGTTGGTTTATTCTTAATGTAATCCAATGCACTAGTATTTGCTTGAGTCCAATCTGATTGTATTTGAGCTGCAGGTATAGCCAGTGCAGTCTTAATCTGTGCTAACGACGCTTTGTATGTACTAGGTGATACTGCAGTACTAAAGGGAAACAGATCACTCGTAGTAGGCGCCTGGCTGGATAGATCATTAATGGTTACATCGGCCATAATAATTATTTATGTTCTGTGCCGTGCTGATTCGCTGCGCTCGTTAGTATAGCCTTTTTACGGTAAAGTGCGCTATTACCACTCTATTCCTATTGCCCCTACAGTACCTCTAGTGGCATTTGCAAAACTACCAACCTGACCCACATTAACTGTTAGCGTAGTACCCGGGGTAACAGTTGCCACCCCGAAGGCGTACCCTCCTGCGCCACCACCTCTTATCCTAGACCCATCTGACGACCCCCCATAGCCAACAGAACTACCGAAGATCATTGCTGCTTGTGCTGCAGTTGCAGCTGTATTAGATGATCCCGAGCTACCTGTTCTAGTTACTATAGCAAGTGTACCTGAGCCTACCCCACCAGCACCAGTCCCTGCTCCACCGCCATTACCTGCACCACCGCCTCCTACAATGCTAATATTGGTAATATATGAATCTCCTCCAGCACTACAATGGTCATTAGCCCCACCGTTACCACCTGCGCCAATACAATAAACCTTAATTTTTGTTATACCAGCTGGTACTACCCAGGAAGTGGTTGCAGCAGTAAAGTATTGTGCACCTCCTATGCCTGTATTTGTAGGTATTGTTGGCTTATTAGAGAGATCTGTATAGCTACCGGTTGTAGCTACAGTAGCAAAGCTTGGTTTATCACTCACATCAGACCATGATATTGCCAAAGCTGTCTTGATCTGTGCTAATGATGCCTTGTATGTTGAAGGCGACACAGCTGTAGCAAAAGGAAACAGATCACTCGTAGTAGGAGCTTGACTAGTTAATTCATTGATGGTTACATCGGCCATATTGATTATTTATGTTCTGTGCCGTGCTGATTCGCTGCGCTCGTTAGTATATCACGACTTCATTATATAGCACAAAGCATAATAAGGAGGTAGATTAGCATTAGTTCCACTTGATCCAGCTGCATCTACAGATGTTGATACAGATATTCCGGTACCCGAACTTCCTGTGGTTGAGGCAACGCCATATCTTACTCCTATCCCGCTACAGCCTTTAGAACTTGCTTGAGTTATCCTAAGGTAGGAATGTGTATGACCAGGGTCACTTACTGAACTAGTAGCTGCATGTGTATGACTTACAACTATTGCATCACTTGATCCACCAGTATTAGTTGGGTTATAACTGCTACCTGCTCCGACAACAAATCTATCTATCATGTTGGGTGTACCATTGCTACCGTTGCATAGATACCACCCTGCAGGCAGTGTATAAGAAGGATTTGTTGTGTACCACATGGCAATAAAACCTGAAGGAAATCCTGAAACAAAAGAATTTACTACACTGACTGTAAGTTTACCAGTCACCGTACCGTCTGATACAGGAATTAATGAGGTAGTTGTTGGTGTAAGATCAGGTAATTGATATATTGTTACATCTGCCATATATTAACCTTTCATTATATAGCACAAAGCATAATAAGGAGGTAGATTAGCATTAGTTCCACTTGATCCAGCTGCATCTACAGATGTTGATACAGATATTCCGGTACCCGAACTTCCTGTATTTGTATTAGGATATGTCGCCCCACAACATGAACTACCTCCAGTGTTCGCGGTACCAGAGGTCCCAGTATAGGAATGTGTATGACCAGGGTCACTTACTGAACTAGTAGCTGCATGTGTATGACTTACAACTATTGCATCACTTGATCCACCAGTTGCGTTTATACCATAAGAGCCACCTGCTCCAATAACAAATTTATCTCTCAAGTCTGGTGTACTATTGCTGCCGTTGCATAGATACCACCCCTGAGGAATTGTAACAATAGAGCCCGACCATATTACTACAAGTCCATAAGGAGCTCCTGATGCTAGGGAGATTATTTGTGATACTGCAGCTCTACCAGTCACCGTACCGTCCGATACAGGAATTACTGAGGCATTAGATGGTGTAAGATCAGGTAATTGATATATTGTTACATCTGCCATATATTAACCTTTCATTATATAACAAAGCGCATAATAAGGAGGTAGATTTGCACTTGTTCCACTTGATCCAGCTGCAGCTACAGATGTTGATACAGATATTCCGGTATATGCTATACCGGTAGTATCACCTACGGTTGTTCTATTACCAGCAGCAACAGTACAACCTTTACTTCCTGATCCTGCTAATGCAACTACAGTATGTGAATGCCCAGGGTCTGATACCGAGCTCGAAGTTGAATGATTGTGACTTACTAATATAGCATCTTTGGAGCCGCCAGTACTCCCTACAGCATATGCATTACCCGCTCCTACCACAAATCTATCTCTTAAATCAGGCGTCCCATTTAAGCCATTACATAGATACCAGCCTGCAGGTATATTCGATGTGGAGCCTGACCAAACACCTATTACACTGGTCGGAACTCCTGAAAATAATGTAGTTATTTGCGATATTGTAGCTCTGCCTGTGGTTGTATCATTACTTATGGGCACATACAGGGATCCTTGTGGAACTAAATCACCCAAATCATTGATGGTTACATCGGCCATATATATACTTATGCTTCAGGCCGTGCCAGTTCGCTGCGCGCGTGAGTATATCACGTCTTTACTATATAACACAAGGCATAGTAAGGAGGTAGATTGGCATTGGTACCAGATGAACCATCAGTGCTGATGCTAGCAGATGAATTAGATGAAGCCCCGGTATTTCCTAGAGTATAGCCAGTCACATCGCTCCATGAATTAGTTGGAAAAGAATTTTGTCCAAATCTTGATCCTCCTCCACTGTACACGGTTTTTAACACACCGGTGTGTGAATGTGAAGCGACTGTACCCGTATGTGTGTGACTTACCACAATAGCATCTTTATTTCCTCCTCCGGCATTAACAGCATAAGAATTACCTGCACCTACAACAAACTTATTTCTTAAATCTGGCCGGCCTGATTGCCCATCACACAAAGCCCATCCCGTGGGAATTGAAGCAACTGTACCGCTCCACATACCTATTATACCTGCAGGTGCGCCAAGAAGCTGTGTCATCGTCGCGCAGTATGTTGTACCGCTTTCTGAATACGGTACAAGTGAGGCAGCTACCGGAGCTGCATTTACTAATTCATTTATCGTTTGATCTGCCATATATTATGCTTTCATTATGTATGCCAAGGCATAGTAGGGTGGAAGGTTTGCATTTATTCCTGATGATCCTTGTGAATCTATACTTAAAGCAGGTGCTTCTGATGAAGTTAAACCTGCATTTAAGCTTGCATATGTAGTTGCTGACACACCGCCATTTGGTGCACCTCCGCCCGCAAGAGAAACACTTGCAACCGATCCAGAATGCGTATGAGAGGTGGATCCGGTATGTGTGTGAGCAATATTTACGGCATCAGCTGAACCGCCAGTTTTTGTGTTGCTCCCTGTAACAGTTGTTACGCTTTGACCTCCACTATCTTGTGATGATCCGATTATAAATTGATTTCTTAAATCTGGTGTACCGTTTGCACCGTTACATAGGTACCAGCCACCTGGAACAGTACTACCTGACCACATTGCAATAAAACCTGCTGGAAATGCAAGAGAGCTTGCTTGACTTCCTGTTGCATTGTTTGCATCGATAGCACTTGAATTCATAAAAGGAATAATAGCAGCAGTTGTTGGCTGCCGCGGTGTTAATTGATCTATTGTTACTTCTGCCATATTATACCTTTATTATGTATGCTAGAGCAAGGTAGGGTGGTAGATTTGCATTAACACCAGAAGATCCTTGTGAATCTATACTTAAAGCAGGTGTTGTAGCATCTGTGGAGCCTGTTGTTGATCCGCCGTAAAAAGTAACACCAAAGCATGGGCGAATCCTTGATTGACAAGCGGCGTAATTACCTGCACCGGTGTTAACAGATACATTTGCAGAGTGCGTATGGGCACCTGCAGTGCCAGTATGCGTATGTGCCACCACTATTGAATCTTTACTTCCCCCGGTTGCTTTTAGTGCATAGGTTGATCCGCTCCCCGCTATGAATCTATCTCTTAAATCCGGTACAACGCCATATCCTGCCACTGTGCTTCCATCACATAGATTCCATCCCGTGGGTATACTAGCTATAGATCCCGACCAGATTAATATTAACCCCTGTGGTGCAGCAGCTATTTGACGTATCTGTGTTAATGTTGCGCTATATGTTTCACCACTTTCATAATATGGTACAACTGCAGAGCTCGTGGGATTGCGAGGTGTCAATTGTGATATTGCAATATCATCGGCCATATTGATTATTTATGTTATATTAAAGACTAAATAATTGTATGTCCGAAAAAGCAAAGAAGAAGAAAGTTAATAAGCTTTCTCTCAAAGAATGTGAAGCTGTTATAGAGAAGCTGGGCGGTCAGGCTCAATGTCAATATGTACAGCAAGTGCTCAAGAGACAACAAGAGTTACTTGTTAAAAAAACATTTGAAAAATAATATTATTCCTTTATCATAAAGGATATGGCAACAAGTAAAATTATTGGATATTACGGTAACAGTGCAAATAAAAGCTATGCAAAGTATTTGCGTAATGCTTGTGGTATAAAGAAGGCTCGGGCCCAGCGTTCTGATAAAGGCACCAAGCGTAAGAAATATTAATGTTTACTAAGCTTTGGCTTATTTGGTCACGAGCGGTAGATCATCGAGTAGGTTTAACCGATGAATGTAAGCCGGATGTACCTACACTAAGGGTACGAGATGCAAACATTAGTCTCTTAATTCGTACGCTTATTGTTTTAGTTAACTTTATTACGTGTGGTTTTATTATAGCAAACGCTATACACCATTGGTAACTACCATTCAATTATTACAATACCGCCGATACCGCTAGTCCCACTATATGTACCGTTGCTTCCTCTACTCCCACCACCACCTACCGAGTAATCTAATGTAGTGCCTGGTGTTACTGAAAAATATTTTATAGCTACACCGCCTGCCCCACCGCCTCCCCCTCCACTAGACCAAACTACAGCGTTTGAATTACCACCCGTACCGTAACTGTTATTATTAAATATTGAACCGCCTCCGGAGTTTGACCTAGATGTTGGCACTCCACCGGCAATATTTAAATCTCCTCCTGAAGCTGATCCCCCCGCGCTGGTACCGGTACCACCATAGCCTGTAATAGTTACGCCAGAATATGTAGCTAAAGAACTACCCCCGGTACCACCGTTTTGTGTGTTTCCAGCACCTCCCCCTCCACCACCAACAACTGTTACCTTAATTTTTGTTACACTTGTTGGTACTGTCCATGTCCCACTTCCAGAAGTAAAAGCCTGCATGCCCCCTAAGCCTGTATTTGTTGGTTTACCGGTAATATTGGCCCATGGAATAGCTCCAGTTACCAAATTACCGCTCCCGTCAAATGCCCATATCCATGCATTGTTAGTTTTAAATATACCAGAATATTGATCTGAAGTACGTACCATCAACGTGGCAGAAGCATCAGTAAAGTCTATACCAGCCCATGTATTAGTAGATCCTGCAACTGACAAAGAGCCATAAGAGCCTCTTTGAAGAGTTCCTCTAAAAGTACCGTTTGTAGTTAATCCCACAATACTATTAATGTCGACCTTATTTGTAGTCGTTCCATCAGAAAACGGAATAACAGCTCCCGCAGGAGGTACTGCAGCATCTAATCCAGAGATAGTTATATCAGCCATATGTAATATTATTTATTATTTACATAAATATTAATATGCATAAGGACTGTCATCTTATATATGAAGCTTATTCAATGCCCGGTGTACCGGTTGCACCTCCTATTAATAAGACATCGCCTCTAGCACAAGCAATTTCTAAGCCAACAGGACCTGTAGCAGGAGCCATTAAAGCAGAAGATGCCGAAAAACCTAATAAGACAAAATCAATAACTCTTGAGGATGTTGATACAGATCGTAAAGCTATACATGCAGCTTACGATATTGTTGAAGCGATTTATAGAACTGTAGACAATTTAGATCGCGCAACTCAAGTTGTACAAGCTATAGCTTCCGTCCACCGAAATGAACGGAAGCGTTTAGCAAAGAAAGCTTAAGACTTAGAAGCTTTACGAGCGTTCTTTTCTTCTTGAACACCCTTACGTGCTTCGCGAGCAAACTTAATTACTTCTTGAAGAGCTTTACGGGCACGAGTACCAGCGGCATTGTTACCACCAGAAAACTTTTCGTATTCGGCAGTGAAGGTTGCGACATGTTCTTGTAGTGTGAGAGGATTGATGTTTGACATATGTTTATATTATGATGCTTGCATAGGAATGCAACTAGAATAAGATTAAATATTATTATGAAGGTGGACAGAAAAAAAGTCACCGCAGATGAAATTTTAGACCTTTACGAGAAGGCTAAAAAAAATAAAGGTATGAAAAAAGATGAAATGATGAAAAGGGTTATTTTGCTTTCCAGATATCTTAACGACTACATTCCCTTAGATAAAATCGTCCGGTAATATAGTTGATTGCTCTTTATTAGCTAACACTTCAACTACTTTCTTAATATAATCTATATCTTCGTTGAACCTATACGCATCACATACCGGGCAAAAAATATCTTCTCTGTAAATTACAGATTCACAACCAACACAAACCTTATAAAAATCAATATTTCTAAGTATTCTTTTAGCTGTAGCTTTACGTTTTTTTATAGATTCGTGGTCAGCCACAGCATAAGTATTTAGGTGACCCCGGATCATAAAGCTATAGCAGAAGCATATAACGCTGGTATTAATCATACCACACGTAATACCGATTCATATACATATTCACCTCGCGAATACAGTAGTGTAAGAAGTGAGAATGAAGAGAAGGCAGATGCATTAAAGAAGCGAATTGCTTTAGAGCTCAACAATATGTCCAAGAGAGCTGCCCGCGGTCTCAAAGAAGATTATGAATATATTATGGTTAATATGAATACTCTTCACAAAGATATAGCAAATATATTTGATAAAGTTTGATTATTTTAGATTTTAAAATATAATATATTGATGCCTGAACGTATTAATTTAACCTGGGAGCAGGTTAATAAAGACTGCAAAGAATTAGCAAATTTAATTGGACCGTGTGATGCTATAGCTGCTATTGGTCGCGGCGGCCTAGTTCCCGGTACTATTATTTCTTACATATATGATATACCGGTTGTTAATTTTGCTATTAAATCTTATAGTGAATTTACAGCAGGGGAGTTAGAATTTGGTCAGATACCAGGGTTTAAATTTAATTCAGAATTTAGAGAAAAGAGGGTAGTTATTGTTGACGACCTTTCTGATAAAGGTAAAACACTTCTAGCTGCAAAGGATTATTTTGAATCATGTGAGTTTACAAACTTTAAATTTGCAACTCTTTATATTAAAAAGTCGACACAATTTATTCCTAATTTCTATATTAAAGAATTTGACGACAATATATGGCTTGACTTTCCTTGGGAATCCGTTAGACTAGATTAAATATTAAAACACACATTACGCCTTTAAGGCCTGTCGCAAAGCGACTTCTTTTTAATTTATGAAAACAAAAAACACAAAAACAAACAAGCTAGTCCTAATAATAGTTGGTTTAATTCTAACTGCTAATCCTATAAGCATGTCTGCTTTTCAGCGTATAGAGAAAAAGCTAACAGTTAGTGATGTAAAAAAAGAGCTAAAGGCATTAACACCTACAAAAGAACAAGAGGTCGCTAAAAAGATAGAAGTAAAGAAAGACGGTATAAAATATAATGGTACCTTTATTCCGAAGACTGATAGTAGTGAATATAAAGTACTTACTGTAAGATTAACTGTTTATTGGGCTCGCGGTAGTGGTACAGATGCTGATAGTCGTAGAATGAGAAGCTCAACAGGTTATACACTTAAGCAAGGCGATTCTATTGCCGTGGATCCGCGTATTATTCCCTATGATAAAGAAGTTATTATACCTAACGTTGGTCTTGTTAAAGCAGTTGACACCGGTACTGCAGTTAAAGATAAGGTGGCATCTGGTGGTAAACTTCCTGTTATTGATGTATTCTTTGTTAATAAAAGTGATGCTATTGATTTTGCAGACTCACATCCAAAAATTGTAAAGGTCGCTGTTTTAAATTAAATAATTAGGTGCGATTTAAAGAGATATTTGAGAAGCTTTTAGAAGCAGCTGTTGACCTACCTCCACAACCTCCAGCTATTGTACAGAAAGCTCAAGCACCTATTACAAACATCGATGTAATTGCAGCAGCATTAATTGGTGAAGCAGGTGGGGAAGGTGAAAAGGGTATGCATGCTGTAATGAATGTTATTGTAAACAGAGCAAAAGGATCCAATGACCTTGTACGTAGTGCTGTAAGCAATGTTTTAAAACCTAAGCAATTTAGTTTTTTTAATAATTATAATGTAGGTAAAGAGGAAATGAGTCAAATTATTCAACGCGCCTCAAAACACTCTAATTGGGCTAAAGCGCGCGAAGTAGCTCTTGCAGGATTATCCGGTAAGCTCAAAGATATTACAGATGGTGCAACACATTATCATGTATCAAGTGGTCCCGGTAAAGTAGCGCCTAAATGGAGTAACCCAACAGTTGGTGGTAAAAATATTGAAGCTGTTGTAACCAATACAATCGGTCATCATACATTTCTTAAGAACGTTCGTTAATTTTTTTCTTCTTTTTTTTCTTAGGTAATTTTAATTGTAATGTTTCCATCTTACTGGGAAATGTATTTTGCTGATCTCCTGATGTCATGCCCTGATCTGGTCCGGTACTTGGAGCTGCTTGTGATTGAGGGAATTCAATAAACCCTTCTAGAAGCCTTTTTATTGTTTCTTCGAACTTCATTTACTTTTTAAAGAGTCAATTTCTTTTTTAAGCTCTTTAATACTTTCAATTAGCAAAGGTATTAATTTAATATAACTTACCGACTTTGTTCCATCTTCACGTGTAGCTACAACCTCTGGTAATTCTTTCTCTACTTCTTGCGCAATTACACCATAGTCCCTACCAACAAGAATGTCGCTATTTTGTATTCCCTTTTTCCATGTAAAGCTATATCCCGTGATGTTAAGTATTTTCTGTAAAGGTGATTCAATTTGTTTAAAGTCTTCTTTTAGATTTATATCGGAAGGCGCATAGTATGCAACAATATCACCGGTACAACGAAATGTACCGTTAACAGTAGCATTATTATTAACTGTGAACGCCTGGCTAACTGTTGTTGCCTTGCGCAATGTAATACTGTTACCACCAACAGTAAAATATGTTTCATCCAGCTTAAAGACCGGCGGGGTTGCAGCTTGATCAACAATTATACCGTTTGTATAATTAAATGTTGCTTCAGAAAGTATAACGCTAAAAGGAAATGCAGTAAGTTGCGAGGTGTTAGTTCTACCGACTACACATCCTGCCCCGATATCTAAGTCTTGAGGGTAAGCATCATAATACGAATTATTACCCTTAAGGGTATTTGGTGGTACGAAAGCGAGTCGCGTATTATCTACACCACCCTGCTTAATAGACATTGGCGAACTATATGCAGGTTTAAATAATGTTACACCGTCAACAATGCTAAGACTTAGCTGATTGTTACCTACACCGCCGTTTTTAATATTGAGTGTGTTATTTTCATCATACACAAATTGTTGATTATTAATTAATGTAGCAAAATCATACTTAACGATGTCTGTTGTCAGTGGTGGAAATGTAGTAACGCTAGTTAGTGAATATAATCCACGTGTATCTCTATCATAGATAATATCTCCAACAAAAGCACCTTTGTTGTTAAACTGTGTTATTGCATCAAATGAAAAACCGTTTTGCCAAGTTCCGTATAGTGTGCCAACGGAGCCAAGGTTTTGAATACCGATAGCAAATCCACCAGGGGTACTTCCATCACCAATAAATAGTCGCTTTGTATCAACACAATAGCCTGGCTCACCGCTACTAAAAACAACACCTGTTAAATCTGCTGTACGTCTTTGTACATCTGTTCCCTGTCTAATTAAAATTTTTGTAATTGTATCTGCCATATGTTTATATTATTTATGCATTTTTTCTGGTTAACAACGATAAATACTTAATATGGAGAAGCTCTATTCTGCAGTTTTATCAGGAAAAAATAAGGTAAATGTTTTTGATATTAGAAAAGGTATTAAGTCATATACTATTAATCTTGGTAATGTGGAAATAGTTAATGGCCCTGTAGTTACACAAAATAAAATGACAATTGTTGTCAAAGATCAGACTGGTTCCCTTCGTGGAAAGGTTTACTCTTTACCAAAAGGAATTTTGTCATATTCATTTCAGGTAAGGTAATATGCGTAAGAGATCTGGAAGCTCAACAGTAAAAAAACTGCAGGATGAAGTGCAGCAAGTTTATAAAGCAATTTATCAAGGTAACGGGAAGCCTTCTATTGTTACACAGCTATCAAATCTTGAGGGTAAATTAAAATCTCATCACGAAACTCTTGAATCACAAATTGAAAATCTTGAGGGTGAAATAAAAGCGCGTACAGGCGATTTAGTGAATTTTGTAAATGATAAAGTTAAAAATTTAGATAATAATTTTGATGACAAGCTAGTTAATCTCGAAAAAGAAATGGAACTTAAGTTTAAACATGTAACTGAAGTTGTTACTGAGCGGTTTAACAATATTTCTGCACAAATAGCGAGTGAATTCGGACGCCGTAATTCGGAAAATTCAAGTGCATGGAACTTTAAGACTGCGCTTACAACATCCGTACTCGCTTCATTAACGTCTGTAGCGGTTGTATTACTTACAGAATTCTTGAGACACTTTAAGGGTTGATATAGATAAACAAGTTCATATAATCGAGTTATGAATTTGTTAGATACCGATCTCGCTGAGCAGCCGCTCGATATTGATTCTTTTTCTTATCTTGAAGATAGAGACTACCCACTTTGCTTACTGGGGTTTCAATTAAAAAATCTATATGATCAAAAGCGTTTGATTATAAAGCCGGAATATAATCCTGTTAATGTTATTCATCTTGTACCCGGTGAATCAATAATGCCCAAATTTTTTAGAGGGGTAAAAATAAATCTTAACTCTAAGTTTAATTATCTAGTTAATAAGCTCGAAGCGCTCGGTACATCGAGCGGTGAAAAAATTAATAAGGAATATTATGTGGAGTTACTTAATGAATATAATTTAAGCTGTAACAATTGTTTTGCTTATTTACGTAAAGGTATATACCCCATTGACAGTGAGCACCTCGATATTTTTTCGAATACTAAATTAAAGCAAAATGATTTATATACAAACATGTTAGATGTTAACTCTGTTAACGGATTTCAGGCGCTAGGGTATTTTGTTATTTATGTTTTAAGTAATAAAAATATATACAATACAACAACAAAAAACTTTATTCACTCCGTAGTAAAAAATTATAATTTTTAATTTTTTTTCTTTGTAAGAAAGATTAAATACTTTTTCTAGTACCCATGAACACACAAATAATGATTAAGAAGCGAAGCGGGGAGTTTGAAAAATTTAATATTGAAAAAATTAATAAAGTAATAAACTGGGCTACAGAAGGGATTTCGGGTGTTAGTTTATCAGAGGTTGAAATTAATGCAAAACTCAATATTACAGAAAATATAACAACGCAAGACATTCATCAAGTTATTATCGATTCGGCCGCTAATTTAATTTCTCTTGAAAAACCAAACTATCAATATGTAGCCAGCCGGCTACTCAATTATCAGCTTAGAAAAGATGTATGGGGTGGAAAACATGCCCCTCGACTTATTGACGTAATACATGCAGGTATAAAAAAGAAAGTTTACGATGGTGCTATTATTGAAAAATACTCAGAAGATGAAATAAACAAAATCGGTGAATTTGTCGATCACGATAGAGATTTAAATTTTACATACGCGGGTATAAAGCAGTTATGTGACAAATACCTCATCAAAAATCGTGTTACAGGAAAAATTTTTGAAACACCACAATTTGCATATGTATTAATCGCTGCATATGCGTTTATAAATTACCCCAAGGAGACTCGTTTAGAATATGTTCATCGTTTTTATAACGCTATATCAAGACATAAAATAAATTTACCGACTCCTATTATGGCAGGATTGAGAACAAATTCTAAAAGTTATGCTAGCTGCTGCTTGATCGGAGTTGACGATAATAAAGAATCTATCACAGCATCCGGAACAGCGGTATCAATTGCTACTGCAAGTCGTTGTGGTATTGGCATTGATGTGTCTAAAATAAGAGCAATTGGCTCACCAGTTAATAATGGTGAAGTAGTACACACAGGTATTATTCCTTTCTTAAAGATATTTGAGGCTTCAGTAAAAGCATGGCAGCAAAATGGCCTCCGAGGCGGTTCAGCAACTACCAATATTCAATGGTGGCATTACGAGATCGACGATATTGTTGTTTTAAAGAACAACGCAGGTACAGATGATAATAGAGTAAGAAAATTAGATTATACAGTAGGTATGTCAAAGTTATTTTATGACAGAGTTATTAAGAATGAGGATTTAACGTTATTTAGTCCGCACGAAGTACCGCATCTTTACGAAGCATGGGGTACTTCTAAATTTAATAAAGTATACGAAGAATGTGAAGTAGATAGAAAAATAAAGATAAAAAAGAAGATTTCCGCGAGAAAGCTTTTCTCTCTTATTGTTAAAGAGCGTGTAGAGACAGGTAGAATTTATATTCTCAATGTCGATACCGCTAATGAGCATAGTTCATGGTTAGATAAGATTACTATGAGTAATCTTTGCACAGAAGTCATTCATCCTACTATACCTCTTAATGACTATCATGACCCAGATGCAGAAATTGGTATGTGTATTTTATCTGCCATTAATATGCTTGAAATAAAGGACTGGAAAGACTTAGAAAAGACTACTGATTTAATTGTTCGCTTCTTAGAGGAAATTATTGATATACAGACATACTTTAATAAGGCAGCAGAAAATTTTGCTAAGAAGAGACGCAGCTTAGGCATTGGTATTACTAATCTTGCTGCTTTTTTTGCAAAGAACGAAGTATCATATGACTCCAAGCAAGCATTAAGTTTGCTTGATGAATATATGGAGCATTTCCAATATTATCTTTTAAAATCAAGTCTAAACCTTGCAAAAGAAAGAGGTAGATGTGAGAAGTATGAGCATACAAAATATGCTAAAGGTATTCTACCTATCGATACATATAAAAAGAATGTTGATACTATTTGTAAAAGAAAGCTCGACCTAGATTGGGAAGTATTAAGAAAAGAAATAAAAGAGCATGGCTTACGTCATTCAACATTATCATGCTGTATGCCTTGTGAATCAAGTTCCGTTATTCAAAGCTCTACTAACGGCGTTGAACCTGTACGCTCTTTAATGACGTATAAAACATCTAAGATGGGTAAGTTGCCGGTATTAGTCCCGGGTATTGGTAAATTTGATAGTAACTACGAACTAGCTTATAACTTTAAAGATAATACAGGTATTATAAATGTTAATGCTGTTATTCAGAAATATATTGACATGGCTATTTCTACAAACATTTATTATAATTACAGTCATTATGAAAATAATGTTTTACCTGATGCTAGAGTAATGAAAGAGTTAATGTATGCTTATAGTATGGGACTCATAAGCTTATATTACAACAATACAGATGATGGTGATAAAGAGCAGTCAACAAACAAAGAAGCTGATTGCTCTAGTGGTGCCTGTAAGCTATAATAAATACTCTTATGAAATCTGTACTTAATCTCAAGAATGTTGACTATACAAAACAGCCAATATTTTTTGGCGAAGACTTGAATTTACAGAGATATGATAGATTTAAGTATCCAGTCTTTTTTGAGTTGTTTAAAAAACAAGAAGAATTTTTTTGGTGGCCACATGAAATTGCTTTGCAAAAAGATAGAAGTGATTATAAAGAGTTAACTGCAGAAGAGCGCTTTGTATTTGATCAGAACTTAAGATTCCAAACATTAGGGGATAGCATGCTCTCTAGGTCTATACATTCGTTAAAAGAGTACGTTACTAATCCCGAAGTAGAGATATGTATGAATACTTGGGCACGATTTGAAGGTATTCATAGCTACAGCTACTCTTATTTGCTTAATAACGTTCATCCCGACGCTACAAAGTTTTTTGACAGCATTATGGAGGATAAAGAAATTGTAAGTAGAGCAGAATTAATTAGAGGTAATTATGACAAAATTCTTGGCTCAGATGAAAAGAAAGATAAAAAAGAGAAAATTTATGATTGCGTTTTATCGACAAATGTAATGGAAGGTCTTGTATTTTATGTCTCTTTTGCTTGTAGTTTTTATTTCGGCTACCGAGGTAAAATGGAAGGCAATGCGAAAATTATTAAGTTTATTCAGCGCGATGAAGCGCTACACTTCGGTATTACTCAAAATCTTTTAAAGATATTCCGTGAAGAAGATAGAGAGGGATTTACAAGTATCGCTAAAAAGAGTGAAGATAAAGTATATGCAGTTTATGAGCAAGCTGTAAAGAATGAAATTGAGTGGGCACAATATTTGTTTAGCAAAGGTTCTCTACTAGGGCTCAACCCTGACGTTCTTGGTGGTTATACAAAGTGGCTTTGTGATAATAGATTACGCTCTTTAGGGTATAAGAAACTTTTTAATCAGAAAGAAAATCCAATTGCAGGATGGCTTGATAGCTATTTAGACAGTAGTAAAGTACAGGTCGCTCCTCAGGAGACAGAGATATCTGCTTATAAGATTGGTGCACGTGATACTAATATAACTGAAGATACATTTGATGATATCAAGTTATGATTTATTCTTATACGCTTAACAGCCTCACAGAAGAAGAAATTTCTATTTTGTATCTTATAGCTAATAAATTTTTACCTTTCGAGCCTAATTTTACTACATTAAAAACGTTACGCATTCCTGTAGTATTAAAATTAATTGATGTACTTAAACCTCAAGCGCTAGAAGAGAAACAAGAAATATTTGACAAGCTTAAAGAAAAATTATCCGCCCAATAATAAATAAACCTTGAAGGAGAAGTTGTATTATATACATCAGGGGTGGGTAGGTGGGAACCTTTGAGGTTACTGATGTATATATTTTATTGTAAAGATGATTAAATAATAACATGACGACCTTATCGTCAGTTTGCGTGTTAATACAAAATACAGCTCTATATAGAGAGTTTCATGCTGAGAGAGACGAGATACATAAGCATAAATGGTGTATGTCTGAACGTGAGGGTAGGGATGTTGGTTTTGAGCGAGCTTTAATTGACTGGGTTTCTAATCATAGAACTGCCTGGCGTAAAACAAGACCTAATTAGTCACTGGTTCGTTTGTTAATGTTGGAGCATTAACAGGTGGCTCAGCGTTAATAGGCGCATCTTTTCCAACCGCTTTTTCTCTTGTGGCCATATTAGTATCAGTTAATGTCATTGCAGGTGCAGGGAATAAATGACTATGCGGTTCAAATACAAATGAATCTGCTTGACGTCCGGTACCGAATAAAGCTAAAGGCATTCTAGCTGCTGTTTGATTATTTATAGCTATAGATTGTATAACACCTCCGTCTGCCGTACCACCCCCACTCTTCGTAAAAGCGCCCCTAATAGTTGGTGTTCCAGTACCGTAAATATACGCGTCTGTAGCTGCAGCAGGCGAGAGACCTGCACCGAAACTATCCGGTACACCACCGTAAATTGGTATAGGTACTGTATTAGGCATTGGTACAGGTATAGCAGGACCAGCATCAGCTACATTTTTAGCCACATTCGTTGGAGACCACCCAAACGCGGGATTTAATGTTGACGTACCGCCAACCGGAATATATCCTATTATATCAAATGTACCGGTGCCTGGGCCTGTACTAGTTGAACCTCTAATACGTCCAATCGTAAGCTTCATATCTGTAATTCCGATAAACGCTGGAGCGCCCGGTACATCTGGACTAAAATATAGACCACCATTAGGATCAGTAGCTTCTGTAGCATAATCTGCTAACGGCGCACCAAAGCCTATAATTTTTCCGTTACCGTTTGATTGATCTGTAGCAGCTGCACCGAAGACTTGTGCTTGTTCGGTAGCCATAATTTGTTTAGGCATTGTTATATGATTAAATGTACCTTCACCCTCAACATGCAAGCCTCCTGCAACCGCAGCGTTATTCGTAATACCCAGAGATCCTTCAACAACAACTTGTTTTTTATCTCGTTGCTTAAGACTTACAACATCACCGGTAATATTAATACGCTTACCACCGTCAATAGTAACTTCGTTTTCACTAGAAATATTAACTTGTGAACCTGCAACGTTTGTCATTGCGCCGCTAATGTTAACTGCACCGTAAGACTTCATATTCATACCACCAGCGCCTACCATGCAATTGTATTTGTTACCAACATTAAGGGTATAATTACCGGAAGGCAGATCTGGTACTTGCACCATTTCAACAAGAGGTGTCGGTGTTCTATTGTAGTACGTTCCGTACTTTGCAACTTTAACATCCGATACATACATTTTACCTTTTGGATCAATTCGAACAGCACCATAATCATTCATTGCTTGTCCAATATTTTCAACCTTATGCTTTGTAATATTAACAATCTCACTCCCACCAATACCCATCTTCTTCTCAATGTCAGCTAATTCACAAATTTTTTGTTGTAAAATGTTTTGTAGGTTTGCTTTTCTTGTTTCTGTTGACCATTTTCCACCTTGAGAGCTAGGGCTCAAACCTGAACCACCGCATGCGGGGCATGTTTCACCAAAAATCATACCCGGTCTATTCATTCCTGTGCTTCCATCTACAGATCCACCTAGCCCATCGGTAGGCGAGACTCTTAGAGGTGTGGCAAGGTTTCCAAGGTTAGGCACACTTGGTACTCTACCTCCACCAACACCAGGTAGAATAGTCTGCGCAAATGTAAAGTCGCCTTGTGAATTTGCTGTTGTTCTGTTGGTCTTATTTACATATGTCTTCTTGTACGATGTATTAACAGCATTATATTTGTTTGTATCCTTATTACAAACAGGGCACTTATCCGGTGTGCCGCTTTTAGATTGACCCGGTGCAGTGCGCGCTGAACCACCGACGCTACTGTAGCTACCCGTTCTCTGTATATCAAATAACTGTCTTATATCTGCAATCTCTCTTGCAGTTTCCCGCCACTGTTTGTGCAGTTCACTATCTAAGTTACCAACTTTTTTATATAAATCACCTTTTACAATACAATCGTAATCAAATTGTGTAAATTCATTTCTCGATCCTCGGATAGTAAGAAATGAATCACCGAGAACTAGCTTTTGGTCGTTGTTTGTAGCCAGCTCAATTGTAGTATGATTATTAAACTCTTTAAATGAACCGGAGTAATGCGTAAACTTAAGCATTTCACGATTGTCGGTATTAACAATAGCTATAGTACCACCTTTTTGATTTAACACATATTTGTTACGATATGTATCAGTATTAATATCATAACCTACATTGCTTCCGGATAGCGCAGCATTTTCAAATGCTCCGGGGTAATCCATACCCTCATCTGGTGCAGCAGATAATTGTGTACCTTCTGTATTCGCAATACCGAAAATACTTCCCCAGTCATCAGACCCGTAAGATGTGCCAAATATTACCGGTTTAAGAGGGTCGCCATTATTGAAGAACACCCATACATGCGCGCCAACATTTATAACAGGAAATGCGCCTTTTGCACAATTACTATAACATTCTGGGGTATAATTATATGTAAAAATATTTACATTATTTGCATTATTTTCTTGTGGATCTGCGAATGCATCTTTTAGCTTATAATATGAAACATCATATATAAAGCCTGGTTTTTCGCCAATATTATCTAAATTTTGACTATACTCATTTGTTTTTGAGTAATCAATTTCACAATTATCTGCGTTACTAAAAGCTTGCTTTATATTACTGCTATCACTAATTGTACCAATATTAAAATGTGCATTAAATCTTCCGCTACCGCTCTCTCCGGCAAGAGGAGCTGCAATTTCAGCCCAGGGAAGAATTTTTTTAAGTTCATCATGAACATCTGAAAGGTCACTATATACATTTTTACCTAAAAATTTAAAGCATTTATCTTTGCCTGTCTCTACCCACTTATTATAAACTGTAGGCGATATATGTGGTACAAATACTTTAACACGGCCCCTCTTAAGCGGGTCATTATTCTGTACAACTATACCTAGATAATTACCGAAATATTTTGGATAATTCATGTTGATCTATCTATTATTTACATTTATAATAAGGATATGCTAATGAAAGTATCACATGAATCGCCTATATCTATACTTGATATCTCTAAAGAATATAACGATTTTGATTACTGTTTAGTACATCTCTTAGATCAATACCCTGTATATAGTGATTTTTTTAAATTTGCCAGAATTGCTTACAATAGAGAAGTATTGCTTGACAATTCTATCTTTGAATTAGGCAAAGCTTTTGATAGTCATGAGTTCTGGGTAAAGGTTAAAGAAATTAAACCCAACATGTTCATTGTACCGGATGTACTTGAAGATACTCAAGGTACAATACAAAGCTTTAAAGCATTTGAAAATTACACACTTAATATTAAGGAAAGCTTTTTAACAAAAGCTATAGGTGCTGTGCAGGGTAAAACTTGGCATGAATTAAAAGAGTGTTACAAATTTATGTCAGATAACGCTGATATGATCGCGATAAGTTTTGATTTTAGCTATTATCAAGCTATCGGCGAAGGTAAGTCTCATCTTGAAAAATGGTGTACTGGTCGTCAGCGCTTTATAAGCGATTTAATAAGTAATGGGATATGGAATTGGAACAAACCCCATCACTTGCTTGGTTGTTCTTTAGCTAAGGAGTTTAGATTTTATGTTGATAGAGATATTCACAATATTGTTAGTTGCGATACCAGCAATCCCGTTGTTGCTGCTATACATGGATTAAAGTACGATGCTGATTATGGGCTTGATAATAAACCGTCAACAAAATTAGCTGACCTTATTACGCACAATTTTACAGATGATCAGCTTGAACTAGTAAAGTATAATACTACAATGTTTAAGAAGATTATTCGTAGATGAGACCTTGGATAACATTTTTCTCTCAAACCGGTACTGAGATACATGATATATCAAATACGCTAGGTGTATACCCAGATGCAATTGTAACTAATAAGCCAGATTTTAAAAACGTTAACAATGGGTTATTGAACACAACACAGTTTAGAGAGCATAAGCTTAATAAAACTATTTTGATATCTTTACCTAGTAAACCGGTAGCAAGTAATTATTTAAAAATCTTAAAGTGTTTTGATAACCCAGTAATTACTCTTCATGGGTATTTAAGAATTATTCCTAAGGAGATTTGTGAGCATTATGAAATATATAATTTACATCCAGGACTTATTGATAAGTTTCCTTCACTTAAAGGATTTAATCCACAAGAAAGAGCGTTTACAGAGGGATATAAATTAGCGGGCTGTGTGATTCACAAAGTTACACCAGGTGTAGATGAAGGTGAGATATTAATGAGCCAGGGGGTAGGGATTGAAGGTATGAATTTAGATGGTGTATACGGTGCTTTAAGAGATACTGCTTTAGACCTCTGGAAAAGCTTCTTTACAGCATATAAAATTTTAGAACGTTAAAATGGATATATCTTTACATTATGAGAATGTCTTTCTCAAACCCAATTTTAATACAGTAAAGTCTAGAGCAGAAATAGATACAGACGTATTATTTTGCGGTTACGATTTTAAACTACCTGTTCTCCCGGCTAATATGAAGTGCTGTATCGATGAGAACACATGCGAGCTTTTGGATAAACACGGTTATTTCTATGTTATGCACCGGTTTGATAATGATATACAAAGCTTTGTACGATATGCAAATCTACGTAAATTTAACGTTATATCTATTAGCATTGGCATACAGCAGAAAGATAAAAGCATACTAACAGCTATAGGGCAAAGCATGATGAAAGTTGATTTTATTACAATAGATGTTGCGCATGGTCATCATTTAAAAGTAGCGGAGCAAATCAGACATATTAAGCAAGTGTTACCATCTACTAAAATTATTGCCGGTAATGTTGCTTCGTTTCAAGGAGTAGAATATTTACACGATGCAGGAGCTGATGCTGTAAAGGTTGGTATTGGTGGTGGCTATGCATGTACAACAAAAGATAAAACCGGATTTACTTATCCGATGTTTAGCTGTGTTATGGAGTGTGCTAAAGATAAAAATATTCCTATTATTGCAGATGGCGGTGTGCGTAGTAATGGTGATATTGCTAAGGCGTTAGTTGCCGGCGCTAATATGGTGATGTGTGGTTCTATATTTGCTGCATGTTCAGATAGCCCTGCACCTCTCGTTAAAGATGCAAGCGGGAGACGGTTCAAGCAATATTTTGGATCTGCTAGTGTACATAATAAAATCGAAAAGAAAAATATTGAAGGTACAATGAAGCTTATGGATACTGATACCTTTACATATATTGAAAAGCTTGAAGAAATAAAACAAGATTTACAGAGTGCGATTAGTTATGCAGGTGGTTGCAATCTCGGTTCGTTAAATTTAAATAAAGTGAATTACGGAGTGAGATTATGAATAAAGAGGATGCCATTAAATACGTAGAAAAAAATTTTCCAGAAACGTGTAAAGAGTTTCAGAAAATACAGACAGAATTATATGAGACATTTTGTAAGAAACAGTTTGATTACGGTCCTGGTAATATTTCTCTTGGCTCAGATTTAGTAAAACAAGAAGATAAATTTGCTGCTATATCCGCTATTGTGGTTCGTCTTAATGATAAAATTCAGCGCTTAATTAATTTAGTTTTAAAGAAGAAAGCAATGAGCTCTGCAAATGAGCCGGTTATGGATGCATTTAGAGATTCCGCAGTATACGGCATTATTGCAGAAATAGTATATAATGGTAAATGGGGAAAATAAAAATTATTTTTTACTTCCATTCATAATCCAGTCAGCTATTTTATCCCAATCAAAATCTTTATTTTTATTTCCTGTTGGTTGAGTACCTGCAGGGGTATTAGGCGCCGGTGATTCAGGTGTCGGTGTCGGCTTTGGTTTTTGTTGCTCGCATTCACCGCGTTTAACTGTTACATTAGTGTCGGTTTGAGAATAACCTGCAGCTTTAAATCGTCCTTCCGGGCCTTTATAATCTACGTCAAATACATCTTTAGCATATGTAACTGGAACTCCGCCAACGGCATGTATATACCAATAATTTGGTTCGGGCCAAACATCTGCATCTATAGTAGCTACTTTATTATCATGTATATAAATTGGTCTGTTAGCTTTTGATTTTAAGGTATAAGTACCATTTGCTGATTCTTCTTTTGCGTTTGAAACGCATAATTTTAAAGGTATTGGGGTATTAATAGTAGGGTCGGGTTCGAAATCTGGAATCTCGTCATCATCTGGCGTCTCGTCATCAGGAATCTCGTCATCAGGAATCTCGTCATCATCTGGCGTCTCATCATCGGGAATCTCGTCATCATCTGGCGCCTCATTATCGGGAATCTCGTCATCATCTTTATTACAACCATATTTGCTCACTAAATCACCACATGTATTTAAAAATTTGTTGTAATATGCTTTAAATGTTTTTGCTTCTGGAGTATTAGCTTCGCTCTTCTTTTTTAGTGCATAATTAAGATCGCAAAGTTCTTCTTTTGTTTTGTTAGCGCATTTTTGCCTAGATACCCCAGGCCCGGTCTCAGTATTAGGCTTTCTAGGTGGTGGAAGAGATTTTGTACCTGGCTTAGGCTTTCTAGGTGGTGGAAGAGATTTTGTACCTGGCTTAGGCTTTCTAGGTGGTGGAAGAGATTTTGTACCGGGGCTACTGGGAGCAGGAAGAGATTTAACTTTTGACTTAGATTTATTTTTTGAATAGGCTTCAAAAATTAATGAATTATCATTAGTCATAATATTAATATTTAATATTTAGCTTTGCTTTTTAGCAAAGAACAACTATACTAAAGTATGTCTTTAGTGCATATTTTTACTCAAAAAAACAATGAAATACGTCGTCTAAAAGAAGAAAACAAAATATTAAAAGCAGAGATTATTATCTTGAAGAATTTGTTATATGGTATAGAATTAGATAAAGAATGATATTTACGTTTACAGGTCCTCAGTGTTCGGGTAAGACTACTCTTTTAAAAAAGTGTAAAGAATATTATGGATCTAAGCTTTGCTATATTGATGAAGTAACTAGGCTAATTAAGCGTTGGCATAATTGTGATATAAATGAAGAGGGTGCAAATGATGTGACGCAGACATTAATTCTCAATAAAGAGTTTGAGAACTTATTTTACAACTATAAAGGTTTTAATTTTCAAGGTATATTGCATGATCGCTGCTTAATGGATGGGATGGTTTATACAAGTTATTTTGCTAGAGACAGGCTAAATGATTTTCCTGTATCTAATAGTTTAGGATTAATGTACTATGTAAACTATATTCACAAATATGATCATATCTTTTATCCGAGTCCTCATGATGTGCCGCTAGTTGACGATGGTGAGAGAAGTACAAATAAAGAATTTAGAGATGCAATTATTGATAAGTATGAGAACTTTTGGTTATCTGATGAAAGATTAAAAGGTAAGGTAACTATTTTAAAAGGAACAGTTGAAGAACGAATGGAAGCAATTAAAATAAAACTTAATGAATACGGAATTAGATAATAGTAATATATCAAAGCATCTTGGTAAAATAACAGGGTATAAATGCACCTATGACCCTTCACTTTTAGTTCGCGAGCCAAGACAGAATAATAGAAAGCATTTAGATATCTCTGATGATAATCCCCCATTTTGTGGTTACGATGTATGGAATGCGTATGAAGTATCTTGTTTAACCAATGAAGGTATGCCAATTGCTGCTATTGCTAAGGTTGTATATCCGGCTACTAACAAATATATTGTTGAATCAAAGTCTATTAAGCTCTATATGAATTCATTTAATATGGAGACGTATCAGGGTAATATTATTAGCATATTGCAACAGCTAGAGGCAGTAATGGAGAATGATTTATCTAAACTATTAGAAACAGAAGTTAGAGTATGTGTTAAACTAACAAAAGCTATTGATGACGCGATGTATTATCCGCCTTTGTTTTCTAGCGCTAACTACCCTACATTGGAAAATAATATTGACGTTACGTCAATTAAATCCCGCGGCTATAAGGAAGATCCTTCTTTGCTTGGTTGGACAGAAGGTGATTCTAATAAAGTGCAACGCTTTCATTCAGCTCTTTTAAAGAGTAATTGCAGGGTCACATCTCAACCGGATTGGGGGGACGTTTATATTCATTATAAAGGACCTTATCAGCTTAATCAAACCTCGTTATTACAGTACATTGTCTCATTTAGAGATGAATGTCATTTTCATGAAGAGATTTGTGAGACTATATACAAACGGTTATATGATTTAGTTAAACCAGAAGAACTGATGGTATCGTGCTTATACGTTAGACGAGGCGGTATTGACATTAATCCTATTAGAGCTAATAGCCAAGAGCTATTAAAACAGAATCATGCTATGTGGGATAAGTTTAAGTATTTTCCGAAGACTGTACGGCAATAATTAGAAGCCGCCGTTTTCTTGGCCCCACTTACGGAGCTTTTCAGGACTTACAGAATCGTAATTATTTAAAGTTAAAGTCTGTGCATTTGGCGTAGCAGTTGCTAATGTGAATGTATATGATGTACCGTCATTTAGCTGTAAAGCAAATACACCGCCGTTATAGTTATTATCTGCTCTAAAGACTGTCTTTATATTATTAGCAGTTACAGAACATGTTGTTGTTGAACCTGCTAATGGAGAAACTGCATTAAACAACAAGCTTTTTGCATTACTACCTAATGTTTGCAAATCAACACCATTTGACGTTAGTGAGAGGTTTAAAGATGTAGGAAATGTAGCTGCTGGATCTGCTACTTGATTAGAAAATACTTTTGTTGCCATACAAATATTTATTCTTTTACATATATTTTTTTATGACAACCCAAAAAAAAAAGGGCCCCGCAAGAGGCCCTTTTTTAAATTTCCTAGGACGGACTAGGTGAAAATGGTTTCTTTTTATATCCCGACTACTTTTTTTAGAAGTAGACTGATTGTGTGCCGGGTGTAAACGCAACACCGAGACCGGTCAAGATAATTACGTGGTAGTAAAGATTTGCACCAAAGATGTTATCTACAACGCCATAACGGGTTAATAGACCAACACGAGGAGCAAAATCATTAGGACCAATAGTTCTCTGAACCATTACCGGAATATACGGACAATAGATGATACCAGTGTCGTAGAATTCCGGACCCTTGTAACCAAGGAGAGCGTACTCGAGACGGGTTGTGCGTGTTGTACCAGCGGGGAACCCACCGTTACCACCGAAGTTTCCTCCGGCGTTAGCTTCAGCCTGTGCTTCTGTACGTGTATCGCGGTATACGTTAAAACGACCAGCAAGTGAACCTACCTTGGCGACGCCAACGGGTTGGGTGTTAACATTACCCTGGACCGGTACCCACTGGAATTCGGGCAACATTTCAAGGATTGCGCATACACGAGGTGTAGCGACGATGAAATTAGCCGAACCACGGCGGTTACGGACAGCAATTCTGTTAGCTTCAACAATTAGTCTCTGATAGAAGTCGCGATTGCGCTCAACGAGCCAACGGCCGTCTGCGGAGGCAGGGGACCAGACTGAGAAGCCTGTTCCTAAGCCAGCGTTTAGGGCTGTCTGGATCATACGAATGATCATTTCACGGTCGATTTCGGCCTGCAACTCATACGACATAGCGTTGGTGAGTTCGGTATCGATATCAATGCCGTTCATGTTCTTAAGATCCTGCTCGAGTTCAACAGACCAGCGGGCGGCGAGCCTACGAGTACCAGCCTCAACGGCTGTCTTTTCGAAGCTAACTACGACCTGGGGAATGTTTGAGGTTAACTCAAAGTTGGCTAGCAACTGAGCAACACCTTGATCCTGAGCCTGTACGGAGAAGAAACTGTTACCCGAGAGGGCAGCAGAAGAAACGCCAGTAAAGCGTGAATCGAGGTATTGATAACCTAATTCGGCACCAGAGGACTGACTCTGAGGACCACCAGCGAGAGCTCCTGAGGCTAGAGAGCCATCAAGACCTTTTGCATTAGTAGCACCGAGAGCAGAACCTTCGTACTTATAACGTAGAGCAAAAGCGAGACCTACAGGACCGCTCATGGGCTGAACACCAACGATTTCGTTAGTAATCAACTCAGGGAACGTACGGCGGATCATCGGGATTAGAATCTTCGGAAGACGCGAATCGTTAGGAGCATAAGCGCTATCATTCTGGGAAGGGAACTGATTTCCGTAGTTACCGACATTGGGGTTACCAGTGCCTGTAGCATTGAAAACAGAACTTGAACTTCCAGCAATATTGCTTGCCTCGAAACACCACTTCTCTTGGTTTTCCAAAAGGATGGCGGTGTTCAAACGAGTGTGATCATCTTCAATCGCGGCAACATTGTTCGAAGAGTAATCCAATACTGGACCCCATTTTTCGAGCAATACTTTCGCGCGAGACTCATCGATGTAAGCCTGTGTAGGACGAATTTGTTTTGACATATAATAATAATTTCCTATGTAACTTGTCGACCTTTTATAAACTATTCAGGGGCAAAGCCCTCAATTAAATCTTTATTAAAAAATTAGTATTTTTTAAGCTCGCTCATGTAGAGGCCAAACGCAGGGGCAACTTCTTCATTAACGGGCTCAGAAACCTTCTCTTCAATAACAGGTCTATCAACTGTGGTTGATACAGATTCTGTTACGGCTTCTGTTTTAAGATTCGAAAGCCGCTCTTCTTCAGTTTTCTCAAATAAATTGAGTGTGTAATCAAAGTTTTCTTTAATGAATTCTGCAGACTTACCATTAAGCATTTTCTTCATATAAGTCTTTTCGTCTTCATCGAGATTAGAAATCTTTTCTTCTAAGACAATCTTAGAAGTTAACTTCTTATTCTCTTCAGTTAACTTTGTAACCTGCTTATTAGCGGCTTCAAGCTGACTAGCAGCTTCATCAATTTTTGTCTTTCCATCAACAATAGCATCACGAATATTATCTTTCGCGAGAATCATGTCAACAGAAAGAACCTTGCGAAGATCTTCGAGAAGCCCAACAGCTCTCTTGTTCTTCACAGCTTCATTAATAGCAGTAGTAGGTAATTTCTCATCAATATAAAGATCGAGGAACTTACTTACTTTGTCTACCATAGAAGATTTAAATGCAGCGGCTTCTTTGTTTAGCGCTGCCTCGTATTTTTCAACAACAGTCTTAAGCTTCTCAGCGCGATCAGCATCAATAGCTTCAACAACTTTTTTGAGCTTATCTGTATGATCAGTATCGATAGCTTCAACAAGTGTTTCGAGCTTCTTTGAATAATCAGCATCTTGTTCTGATAAAGCTTTCTCAACATGTAATTGTACTCTTTCATTTACTGTACTATTAAAAGCGGCTTCGATTTCCTTAAGAACATCCTCTGTAAGAATGTCTTTGGTTGCTTCTCTAAGAACGCTTGATATATTGTTGTTGTTTTCCATATTAAAAAATGTTTTCTTTTAGAGCGTTAGCCATCTTAGCTTTAAGCTTCGATTCGATAACGTTCTGTAAATATTTATTGGCCTCGGAATAATTTTTTTGAGAAATTGAGCGTAAAAACTTAACTATTTCTGAACTTTCATTAATCTTGCTTTTAGCAGCTTTCTTGGCCATATTATTATTTATCTTACCTTTGAGTGTTTTCTTCTCTTTTTTCATATTTAGTTAGTCTTTAAATGCCTAAAGAAAGAAAGAATTTGCTCTTTAAGATATGTTTGTATTTCCTTACCAGGTAAATTTTTAAGTGCATTCTCAAAACGCTCAAATACTTCTTCTAGCTGGCCATCGGCAGCGAGTACATACTGCTTACTCTCAAGAATACCGTTAACAAAGGCTTTGGGGCACGATGGATCTGCAACACAATCAACAGCAATAAGGCGCATATCGGTAACGCGATTAACACCGCCAGCTTCTTCGTTTAACTTACCAAGAGCGCGGCTTGACATACCAACTTTAACCCCGTCATTAATAAGAGAGCGAACAATTTGTCCCATCGGTGTAGAGAGCACTTGTGACTTACCGATAACATAATTACCTTCTAGCTTTAGATTAGTTACTATATGACAAGCTCTTTCGAGATTAACTTCAGCAGATGTAGGATGATTTAATTCACCCATGGCGCGCTTAGAATTAACCATCTCTTTAATGTAACGATTAACTTCGCGCTCCATATCTGACTTTTCATAAATTCTTTGATTTTTATTTACTTCATTACAGACCATGTAAGGTCCTTGAATACAAAGACGTGCTGGCTCTTTAGAATTTTTTTCTTCTAGTATATATTCAAATTGCTCTTCCGGAGCCGGTGTTTCGACTAATAGACGTAAAGCCATATTATTATTTATTATTTAGATGTCTATTTATTTAGACCTAATTCCTTTTCTGTCAAAATTAAGAATTTGTAATTTCTTTTGTCACACCATGTTTTAGCAGCTTTCCACTTAGCCATATTCTGTATATATCGTTTATTCTCATAAATGACAGTACTATTCTTCTTTTTTCCGGCAACAGGCTGTAATAACTGATCGCTTGGTTTAATTTCTATAATATATTTACTAACCTTATCCGCTTCTTTTATTACAACAACACCATCGGTAATATATCTATGTGCTTTACCATCAATAGGGTTAATATACGGTATAACAATTGCTTCACTAGCCCATTCAAGGACATTAGTATTTTCATCACACCATCTAAAAAACTTTAATTCCCAACCCGATCTATAAACTGGCGGATTACGTCCAACGTATTTTGATACATTTCTCGGTCTAAAAAGACCTTGTCTATATTTGTCTGTTTTGTTTAACGGAATCATTATCCAACAAAGAACTGTGGTGGCGCTGCAGCGCCTAGTCCCGGTGCACCTTCGTAGAGCTTTTGTTCGAGCTTTTCTTTTTCTGCAAGTCCCTGCGAAAGAAGATCAGTATAATTGATTTGTCCCCCTCCAAAGAGTGTTGTACCGGTATATTTACCTCGTACATTGCCTACTGAAATTTTGCTTAATGCAAGTGCATACTGATATACCCAAGGCTCTTTAATAATATCCCTTAAAGGTCTTTCAACATAGCATGGCATTGCACCGTAGAAACGGCTTCCTGATCCCGGTGTACGAGGTGGTGGGAAGAAAACAAGATACTGAGTCCTATCATCGAAAGTATAATACCTACGCGTTGCAAGTAATTTTTCACGTACTTCCAACCAATTCTTAAGTGTATACCAGCTAATAAGATCAAAACCATAATTACCCATCGCATAGCTAAAATATGTTTGCTGTGCTAGTGTTTGTTCAATAGTAAACAAGGTATTAACACCGTCAGAGCTTCCTTCTTCGAAGTCAATAACATCGATTACTTTTCTATAATCCATTATATCATAGTCAAAACTATTAACGAACTTCTCTTGACTATTAGATGATGGACTAAAATATTGTGCTAATGTACCGTTAAAATTAATTACGCTAAGATAGCTTGATGTAGTTAAGATTTGATTGTTAAAGATGCCGTCGGAATATATGCTTGATAGTGTAGTTGACGAGGTAAAGACACTACTAGTAATTGATGATGTTGCAGCGTAAACTGTTTTAGATGGTGTAATCGTTTTATTAAAAAACGGGGTAATACTAAACAACTCATCCATCTTAATTCCCTTACCGTCTACATATAAATTGGAATCAAAAACTAAAATTTCTTCTGTATATCCTGCATATCTTGCAAACATCTCACAAGCTATAGAAATATTTTCAAATAATTGATCATGATGCAGTTCCAGATTAATTAATGGCGCGCCAAGGCTACGTGTAATTCTATCTCCAAGGCGTGAAAATGTATCTATCTTACTATTAAGATTAGTGCTTTGAAACGCTGTTATAGGTGTAATTGCAGAACAGTCCATATATATTATTTAATTTATTATCGTTAAAATATACAACTAGAGTTATAATATTATGCTGTGTAGCTTCCGGATGTCAAATACTGTAAAATTGTATTTGAACCATATGTAAGTACTTGTGGTGCTCCTGTAAAAATACCTGTATAGCGTGAAGTAGGTATAGACAAAACTATAGCACCTGATCCACCATTACCGCCACCCGGGCTTCCGGAATAACCTGATGTACCACCTCCACCACCACCGGTGTTTGCAAGACCATTGCCACCCTTAGTATTGTCTGCTTTACCTACGCCGCCACCACCTAGGCCACCTTTACCTCCAATGTTGTTATTATTACACCCACCACCTCCACCACCACCAATCCAATAATTACCTGCAGAAAGCTGACCCACTGTTGAACCTGCTATAGGGTTAATTATACCTATACCTCCATTACCGCCTGGTTGTGAAAACCCTATGCTCCATCCTCCTGGTGCACCTGCTCCACCCCCGCCACCAGTATATCCACCATCACCGCCACTGTTTCCTTGTCCTAATGTTCCCTGACCTTGGATGGTATTATACATTTCAGATCCAGATCCGCTACCGCCGCTAATTGCTGCGTTTAACACACCATATGATGTGCCTCCACCAATTGCTGTTAAGCCAAATGCTATACTATTTTTTCCTACACTATCGAGAATATTTGAACCATCGGTTCTACCTATAGCGCTAGCTCCAACTACAAAACTATATGCTGCATTAGGATAGACTTGTATGGATGATGTTAATACACCGCCTGCCCCGCCACCGCCTCCACCGTTTGAGCCTCCTCCTCCGCCCGCTACTATGAGATAACTAATAGTATATGGTGGAGTGGTTGGTGTTAATGTCATAGTAGGCGTGTTGGTTACTGTGACAGTAGGTGTTACTGTAGGTGTATTGGTTGGTGTATTGGTCGATGTTTGTGTATTCGTAGGCGTTACAGAGGGTGTAACTGTTAGAGTAGGTGTCTGTGTGGGTGTAGGGGTTAATGTCGAAGTGTTGGTTGGTGTAGGCGATATGGTATTGGTAGGTGTTACTGTGGTGGTTTGTGTGACTGAAGGTGTTTGTGTTGGTGTTACAGAGGAGGTCTGTGTCTGTGTAGGTGTATTTGTCGGTGTTTGAGTAATAGTGGGTGTAACTGACGGTGTTGGTGTCTGTGTAAGTGTATTTGTAGGAGTAGGTGATGACCCTATTGAGGGAGTAAGAGTCTGTGTAGGTGTTGGTGTTGAAGTAGGTGTTGGGGTAGGTGTACGTGTATTAATGCCACATGTAATAGCGACCGCAGGCCGGTCTAGGAATGGGTTGGTAAAGTTAACTTTATCTGAACAATAATACACTGTGCACGTTGTACCTTCAAACGCTCCAAATCCCCCAGTAGGAGCATCGCCTAAGAAATATACACTAACTAAGTTAGTGCAATAAAAAAACATATAAGACCCAATGGCCGTCACACTGCTAGGAATGGTAACACTAGTTAGACCGGTACAGCCTTGGAATGCACCATACTCAATAATAGTCACATTGCTAGGAATAATAATATCAGTAAGCTCTGTACAATTAACAAAAGCAGTACCAATACTAGTTACTACACTCCCAATATTAACTGCAATCAGAGTTTTATTAGTATCGCGACTTGTACTTGTTAATGTAGTATCCATGCTGAAAGATGTTGTAGAATCGGAATAATAATATACCGTTACCAAATTTGGTGTAATGGTTGGTGTTTGGGTTATTGTTGGTGTTACTGTGGGCGTTTGTGTCGGTGTTATAGTAGATGTCTTGGTTACAGTGGGTGTTTGTGTAAGAGTCAACGTAGGTGTTTGTGTTGGTGTATTCGTGGGCGTCTCAGAAGGTGTAGCTGTTTGTGTTGTTGTTGGTGTTATTGTTTGCGTAATAGTGGGTGTTAATGTCGGTGTTTGTGTGTTAGTTAATGAAGGAGTTAATGAAGGCGTTATTGTTTGGGTAGGCGTTGGTGTAGGCGAAGTGTTTACTGCTGGAATAGCCCCTACACCAATACCTTCTTGTATAACTGTTTTATAATCAGTGTGTAAGAGTTGTTTTTGACGAATTTGTGCGCGTCTGTAATTATCAAAAGATGGATAATATACAGCCATAACTATTATTTAATTAATTTAGCGGGTTATGCCGCGGGAGTAGCGGTTTCGCCTCCCGCAGCTGCACTATTAGAAGTCGTACCTCCACCAGCTGCTGGCGTAGCTGCGCCTGCTTCTCCACCAGCACCACCAGGCCCAGGGCCAAATTCTGGTGGTAATCTTGATCCTCCACCACCTGCTGTACCGCCTCCTGCTCCTCCGGCTCCTGCTTCAGGCCCTTGACCAGGCGCTACAGCGCCTTGCTCTCTCCAATTTGGTCCACCATTTGTAATTTGATCTAACTCCCAAAGTAGTTCTCTGTCTTTTCTTAAAAACTCTCTATTAGCCATAAGATCGGTATCTGTCCAGCCAAGATATTTTTTCTGTGCATATGTTTTAGAAACAAGATCGCTTTGTGTAATAGAATTAAAGTTTTCTGCTTTAAGCTGGAACTTCTGATTTTCTCTAAGCTCATAAAAGTTTGTTGGTACATTAAGCGTAATATCAATTTCTGCTTCTTTAAGTTTATATTCTTCCCAAAACTTTTTTAGCTTGAGATGTGTAACAAAACCGTTCTTAAGTCCGGAAGCAAAGCGCTGCTGTTGTCGAATAATAAATCGTGCAAATTTTAGCTCTTCGCGAAGAATGTCTGTTCCATCTTTAAATACATCCTCAACATTAGACGTGTTA
>Ga0209085_1000310_pt1 | contig 36496 bp, 26 predicted proteins | sample C_131016_EF_Meta_FD_187310 | JGI IMG/M metagenome (GOLD analysis project Ga0209085, IMG submission 187310) | Freshwater microbial communities from Lake Croche, Canada to study carbon cycling - C_131016_EF_MetaG (SPAdes) (version 2) | ecosystem: Environmental > Aquatic > Freshwater > Lake...
CACCTACAACCCGCTTGGAACTTCCAAGACGAACCTAACGGGTAGCAACTCCGACAACACCGTCACTGGTGGTAATTTCGGCAACTCGCTTTCTGGACTCGGCGGCAATGATTACCTCCTCGGCGGCGTTTTAGGCGACACACTTGTCGGTGGCGAGGGCAACGACACTCTGGACGGAAAAGCAGGCCTGAACTCACTCGTCGGCGGAGCGGGCGATGATTACTACATCACCGACAGCCAGTCGGTGAATCTTGTCGAAAACCTTAACGAAGGCATGGACACCGTTCGCTCCACAGTCAATTTCTCGCTCGAATACTCGGGGAGACTTGCCAATGTCGAGGGGCTCTACCTCGCGGGAGCGGCAAACCTCATCGGCACAGGCAATTCCCTCGACAATACCCTCACCGGAACTGACGGCAATAACACCCTCTCCGGCAAGCTCGGAAATGACACCATCCTCGGTGGGCTCGGTGCAGACTACATCAAGGGCGACGAGGGTAATGACTCGATCGTCGGCGGCGGCGATATCCAAGGTGATGTCCCAGCCGATGCCTCCACACCGATTCTTCTGGCTCCAGGGCAGACTTACACCGGGCAGATTAATTCAAAAAATGAGACGGATTGGATTCGTGTGGATCTGAAAGTGGGCGTGACTTACACTTTTGCGATCGATAGCCAGTTGGTCGGTGCACAGGTTTTGAAAGATCGGTCGGATGTGGCTTTTGGGCTTGAGGGGTCTGATGTCTTGGGTTATCCAGCGATTGGAGATGTATGGTTCAATTCAAGAGTTGTTTTAAACTCCGATGGAACACCCGCCTACGGCTATTTAGATCCTAAATCTATCGTTAGAAGCGATAAATACTCGAACCTCGTAGGCTTCCAATTCACCCCCTTTGAATCTGGAACATTCTATGTTCCTGTCTCTGGCGCAGGCCCAGCTCTTGGCAGTTATCGTTTGACACTCACCGATCCGGAGAGTCCTGCTACCGGCGCACCGGCCCTCGCCGATAACGCCTCCAACACCCTACTCGGCGGCGTGGGCGCCGATACCTTGGTGTCCGGCAACGGGCGTGATGCCCAAGGCAAGTCCATTGGCGATATTCTTCTCGGTGGCACAAACGGGCTTCTCGGCCAAGTAGATATCGATTTATCCGGCGACACCCTGATCGGTGGCGATGGCAACGACTCGCTGGATGGCGGCAATGGGGCAAACAGCCTTGTCGGCGGCAAAGGCGATGATTACTACTACATTCGTAGCCAATCTGATATCGTCGTTGAGCAAACTGATGGTGGAACTGGTGACGCCATGATCATCAACTTCGCGGCAAAACTTGCAGGCGAGTGGGATATCGTTCTCGATCCCGATTATGTGGAACCGAATGCGAAGCCGGTCTTCCAATTCGCCAACATCGAAAATGTCACGCTCACTGGCTCCGTGCACACCTCTGTGCTGGGTTCTTCCAACTCTGATAAGATCGTCGGCAACTTCGGCAACAACACCTTCGCCGGTGGAGCGGGCGATGACACCCTCCTCGGCATGGGCGGCAACGACTCGCTCATTGGTGGCGAGGGAGCAGATTCCCTCGACGGCGGCAGCGGTGTTAGCACCCTGGATGGCGGCCTCGGCTCCGATACCTACATCGTCAATGACCGCAATGATCGTATCATCAACGAAATCGCCGGATTGGATGGTGGTAAAGACTACGTCCGCACTTACTTCAACTTCGACCCGATCCAAGGCGATGGTGTGGTTCAATTCGACCCTGGTGTTGCCGACAATTCTCCATCGGTCACGAAATCCCAATCATTCGCCTCGCAGGATCTGGAATCCTTCTACAACCTTGAGAATTTCGAGCTTTTGGGCGGCGCGGTTTACGGCGTGGGCAATGCCCTCGCAAACTCGATTACCGCTGGCCCGACATCTACAGTCCTATACGGCATGGGCGGCGAGGACACGGTCCTCGGCGGCGCAGGTGACGACACACTCTACGGCGACACGCCCGATTTCTACGCCTTGCCCGACCTCTACGCGTCGGCTCCTAAAGACACTCAAACACAAGCCTTCCTCAATGGTGTGATCGGACAAGCCGCTAGTGACTACCTCGACGGCGGAGCAGGCGATGACTACCTCGACGGCGGTCGCGGCTTCGATACGATGATTGGCGGCGCCGGCAACGACACTTTTGTTCAGGACAATGTGGACGACTACATCGTCGCTGGCGGCGGCGCGAACGAACTCATCAGTTCCGTCAACATCGCCCAAGCGCCCGATGGCATCAGCAAGCTCATGCTCGTCGTGGCGAAGCAAGCCGCCGATTCGGGTCAAAGTGAGGTCGCCAGTTTCGCCTCGTTCCAAGGCGCGAAAGACGGCAACAATCTTTCCATAGGCCTCAAAGCAGGCTATCTTTCGCTCTCCGTCAAAAATGCCAACGACCTCGAGCTCATGTATGCTCCGCGCGAGGGCGAGGTGTTCATCGATGGAGATTTGATCAAAGGCCCGCAAGAAGCAGATCTCGCCAACCCAGGCAAATTCCAATACGACTTGTCTTGGACGGCCGGTGTCAATGCAGGCACCGATGTGGTCGGCTATGTCGTGAAATACAAGCGCACAGATATCACCGGCGACATCTGGCATACCTATGTCAAAGGAAAATCCCAAGATTTCCAAGGCTCGCGGACCAACCCGACTCTCACGGTCACCAACCTGGATGATGGCACTTACGACTTCCAAGTCACCGCGATCGAGCGCACGATCCCTGCCCTCCAAGACCGCTCCGCTGCCCAGCATGTCACGCTCCAAGGCGGAGCCGGGAACGATGCTGTGTTCGGAACACGGCTCACTCGCGGGTTATCTGGCGCCCAAGGGTTCAATGTTGTGAAGGAATTGGGAGATGCTTTAACCGATCCTCTTCTCCAAAATTTCCAGACGCCAGTAGGCTTTATCTTTAACCCCGCGCCTTACGATCGCCAAGTCGGCATACCGAGTAGCTTCGCCTCCTACCTTGACGGTGGCTTTGGAAACGACTTGCTCATGGGTGAGTCCGTCAATGACCTCAGCGGAGATGACTATGTCTTCCAAGGCGTGACATTCAAGGGTCTCAATACCCTTGTCGGCGGTCAAGGCAGCGATACCTTTGTCGTGACGAATGGAGGTAATGCGATCGGCGACGAGTTCGACTGGGTCGTCAAATACGGCAACGAGACGCCAGTAGTTACTCTATCTGGCGATGTCGGATCCTCTCTCAACGGAGGCCAACACAACCTCGTCGTATCTGCCGTAAGTTACCTCACACTCAGTGACGAACTCGTCAACCAAGGCAAATTTATAGATCAACTCGGCCTCGCCGGTGCTCAGCAATTCGGAATGGGCAACAGGCTGGACAACTATATCTACGATGCCAAACCGCCCGCAGGATCAAACCTTAACACTTTGGTCGGAAACGCAGGTCGCGATAGCATAGTGAGTGCCTCCAAAGGGGATGTCCTCATCGGAGGAACTGCCTATGGGTTGGATCAAGTCGGGTTGGCGATTCGGGATTTTGCCTCCGTCGCGGATGGTGGCAATGGGCTTAAAAATAGCATTTTCCGGGATACAGATCCCATACCGGTCGGTCTGAATGGCCCTGGGGCTGCAGATCCCAGTCAGTTTTGGTTTGTTCCCGGCTATTATGGAGAAGCTTACGACCCAGCTCGTAATAGGGATACTTTGATAGCCGGTGCTGTAAAGACAACCCTGGACGGCGGAGCAGGAGCCGATTCTCTTGTGGGTTCTGGATCTGGGGATGATGACGACGTTGCAAGTGCTTCCGGTGATATGTTCATAGTCAGCCAAGGATCTGGCGGAGAATTCTCTAAAAACATTCTTTTTGGAGATGCGGTCATTGGCAATGGTGGCAACGACACCGTCACTTTCACTGACTCGGATTACCTCTGGTGGGGTGGCCACCAAGAGAATGCCGTTTTGGAAATGCACGACTACACTATTGCCGCAGATATTTCTAATCTGGTCCTCCAGACTGGTGCACCGACCGCACGCAATGCGACGGGAAATAGTAAATCCACTGCAAACGACCACAAAGATTGGTTTGCTGAAATTGGATCAAACCGTATCATTGGCAATGAATTCGATAATATTCTTGATGGCGGTGGAGTAGGAAAAGTTGGAGGATTTGATACCCTCACCGGTGGCGCGGGTAGCGATTACTTTGCTATCTCAGGCTATACCGGGGCCTCCAATAACAAATGGGAACCCTCTATCACGGATTATAAAGACGGGTCTCTTGCCGGGAACTCCGAATGGGACATCACCAAATCCGAATACACCGATGCAGACTTCGTTGTGATCACGGATTTCACTCCAGACCAAGACTTTTTATCTCTCACGAAAGCCGCAGATTATTGGATTGGCGTTGCGCCGACTGGTTACAAAGTAGATAATGTGCGTCCGTCGACAGGAGCATTGCTTCCAGACGCAAACGCCACAAATTTCGGCATCTACAAAGCGGGCACTTACGGATCAAAAACGGGCGCTCCCGATCTCATAGCTCAAATCCAATTAGCAGGCGGCATTACATTGGACACCGCTTCACTCGTTTTAGTTACCACACCTCCAAACACCCCAGCTCAACCCGGCACCCTTGTTCCCACAGGCACCAAGTCGGACGTCCTGCTTGGTTGGGGCAGTTTCTGGAAAATGGACGGAGCACTCTTCAGCAACGGCTCAAATTTCAACGATCAGCTTGAGACACAGGCGAATTTTGTAAATACAATTCAAACACCGTCAACGGCATCGCTATCAGATTTGATGGCCAAGATTGTTTAAAGCAATTCTCTGATCGGCTGGTTATTTCAGATCAATCCACAAAAGGTTTATGCAGCATCATCGAAGTCACTATGCCGGACGGATAAATCCTCTGGTTCATTTTGATATGACGCTAGATAAAATTTAATGAAAAAATATAGCTTAATTTTTTTACCCCTGTTTATCATAGGGATAGGTATTTCATATCGAAATTTTGATCTATCCAGACTAAAGGCCTCCAAAGAGTTTTTAACTCCAGCTTCTATTCATAACGCGAGTAACTTTGCGGATTCAGACTCCCAACTCTCACAGCCTACAGCCTCCCATTCCATTCCCACCCCTGCAGGTCAACCCGTCTCTCGTGAAACACGACTCCTTCTCGAGGCCGTTCTGGACCAACCCGTCTCGATCGAGCATGGTGGTGCCATGCGTGAACTCGCTCTTGCCAAGGATGAACTCTATGTCCGTAATGCGGACGGCAAAGGGCGTGTCGTATCGATCCCTTCCGCCACCAGCGCGAGCGACCTGCTCTGTCAGATCGAAAAGCTCCAAAAAGAAACGGGCTCTGCCCCGGAACTCATCCTCTATCCAACAGGTGCCGTGCGAAACGACTCGACCCGCCGCATCGTGACCCGCGACATCCTCATCGAAGCTGATTCACGCTCCGCTGCCGATTCCTTGGCCTCTGCCTCAGGCCTTTCCTTCAAATCCGCTCCCGTCTTTGCCAAAGGCAAATACATTTACGAAGCTCCTTCCTCCCCCGAAGCATTGGCTTTTTCTCTCAAAACAGCAAACGCCAGTGCGACTCCTGCCACGCCACTCCTGGCTTCCTTGTCTTCGAAACGTGTCATGCCGAATGATCAACTCATTCAAAAGCAGTGGCATTTGAAATACCAAGGCCAGCCAGGCTCACTCGCTGGCACGGATATGAATGTCGAATCCGTTTGGAAATATCCCAAGACCAAAGCGTTCGTCTATGGATCTGGCAACGCTACCACCGATTACATTCGAGGAAAAAACGTCACCATCGGCATCGTGGACGACGGCATGGAGTGGAGCCATCCGGATTTATTGCCCAATGTGATCAAAGCCCTCCAATATGACTGGAATGGAAAGGACAATGATCCCAAGCCCAATTTGCTCAGCGGAGAAGACCACGGCACGGCCTGCGCTGGCGTGGCTGCCGCGCGAGGAAACAATAAAATCGGCGTCTCCGGCGTTGCTCCCGAGGCCAATCTGGTGGGAATGCGCCTTATCGCTGGGGCCAATACCGACCTCGATGAAGCCGAGGCTATCACTTGGCATGCAGATGTCATTCATATAAAAAGCAATAGCTGGGGCCCCGTAGACGATGGCCAGACGCTGGGAAGCCCCGGTCTGCTGGCGCAGGATGCCCTCAAGTATGCAGCGGAATTTGGTCGTGGCGGGCTGGGAACGGTCATGACTTGGGCGGGAGGCAATGGACTGGGTGCCGCCGATAACTCCAATTACGACGGCTACGCCAACTCCATCTACAGCATCGCCGTTGCGGCCATGGATAGCCAAGGCGTGCAAGCTTATTACAGCGAGCCCGGTGCCAATATCGTCATCACGGCTCCTTCAAGCGGCAACAACACCCTTGGCATTCTGACGACCGATAACAAAGGGGCCTTCGGATACAACCCTGGCTTCACGCCTGGTGATCTTCTGGGACATCCCAACAACACCGAAACCTTCGGTGGAACCTCCTCGGCCACACCTGCTGTCTCAGGCGTCATCGCCCTCATGCTTCAGCGCAACCCAAATCTCGGATGGCGCGATGTGCAGGAAATCCTCATGCGCACGGCGGCCCAAGTGGATGCCGCAGATCCCGATTGGATCACTGCCAACCGCACCGACCATATCACTGGCAACGCCACCGTGCCCTTCCATTTCAACCACAAATACGGCGCAGGTCTTGTCGATGCGGCCGCAGCAGTCGCACTCTCGGGTAACTGGACCAACCTCAGCCAGCAAAAGTCTCAAACCGTCACGACCAATGCCACCACACCAATTGATGTTGCTGGGTTTCCTACTAGCACAATCACACGCAATTTCACTTTCAGCGGAACGAATCTCCGCGCTGAGCACGCCACTCTCGCTCTCACGGTCACTGATATCCCTAAGGGCGATCTGACCATTACGCTCACCTCTCCCGGCAATACCACCACCAGCACCTTCTGCGAACCGCACAGCGATACCACCAACAGATTCACCAACTGGAAGTTCATGACCGTTCGAAATTGGGCCGAAAGCTCGAATGGCACTTGGACGCTTACGATCACCAACAACGGCACCACCACAGGCAATCTCACCGATGCCGAGTTGGTGGTTTATGGAACCGACCGGAATGGAACCGACTCGCCAACGGCAATGGCCACCGGATCGGTGACCAAGGTCTTTGCAGGAGCGAATATCACTCTGAGCGCAACCACATCCAACCTCACTGCCAACGGCACGGATGGAAGCCTGACATTTTTTGCCAGTCTCAATGGCAACGCCACGCTGCTCGGCAATGGAACATTATCCTCCAATTCAACGATACCAGTCTACCAATACACATGGAGCACAGCTAACTTCACGGGAAATTACCTCGTCACTGCGAACGCCACCTCTGGCAGTGGTGCCAGCGTTGTCACGGCACCGATCGCCATACAAGTCGATCCCGCACCTATTGCCGCATGGGACTTTGATACTGGCACTATCCCACTGGCCACAGCCGTTTCGAGCATTCGCAAATATGCGGCCAACTTCGGCAGTGGCAGCCTCACTTTCGACGGATCATTCAGCAGCGAAAGTGCCTCCAACGAGAATCGATGGGATTTTCAACAAGGCGAGATTTACTCCGGCGAGGGCACCAGCATCAATTCTGCAGGGGATATGCTGGCGAACCCCCTTGTCAACACCGCGCTCCTCCTGCGCGGCGGTAAGAACCGCAGTGCCGAAGATAAATTCCTCGTTTTCGAATTCAGCATGGCAGGGCAGGAAAATCTGAATGTGAGTTATGCGGCGGATGCTTTAACCGATGGCTTCACAACCCACGATTGGTCCTACAGCTCAAATGGAACTGTGTGGACGGATTTGCAAACCATTACGCCGGGAGCTGGATTCTCCACATTTACATTGAATCAGACGACTGTTTTGAACAATTCCACTACAGCCTACCTCCGCCTGCGGGTCAGCGGAAGTGGAGCAGCAAGCGGGCAGAACCTCATCGATAATATCATCCTCTCAGCCACGCCGGTTGTCGGCGCCGGTGGCGGAGGGGGGGGCGGCGGTGTCCCAGCAAACGTCAAAACGGAGGCTCTCTCTGCGCCGTCATCCTCTTATCCTGGCTCCACAGTAGTGCCAACATCCAGCCAATCCGCTTCTCTCCCTTCTGGCGGACAAGATGCTCAAACGCTATCCTGCACCCCTTCGGATCTCTTGGATTGGACGACTCCGACTCCTTTGCAAATGACCCCTTATCAAATGCTCGTGCACGCCGAGGTGGTGGATGGTGCCCGCTTTGTGAATGCCGCTGGTAGCCTTCTCTCCGCCACGAAAGATGGCAAAGTGTTTGGATTGGCCGAGCCGATCCCGCAGACCACGCGCTATGAACTGATAGTCTTTTCCTCCGAGCCTGCCCCCGCCCTTCTACGACTGAAAATCTACGATTCTGAAAGCAAAGGCGTCTTGGTTCTCGAAGAAAAAGTGCCCTTCGTTCCAGACTCTACGATCGGCCTGCCCGCTACCCCGAAACGCTACCAAGTCGCCTACCAAGAAGTCGAGCAAGTGGTGAACGTCTCTCCTGGCTGGAACACCTTCATTACCGCAGTGGATCCAGACCCCGCCACCCTCGAAGGCGCGCTTGTCGATTACAGTGCAAGCGAGGGCGATCGCCTTGTTGGCCCTACGTCCGAGGCAATTGTCATTCAAGGAAAATGGAATCCTCCCGGCTTTGAACTGAAGCCCCAAGCCACCTACAGCCTCTTGCGTCAAGTTCAGAGCGATTCGCAGATTCTTCTCAAAGGAAAAGCGCTCCCGCAAGCAACTTCCCAACCTCCCCACGACAGATATGGAATCTGGATGAACCTGCCCGAGGGTTCAGTAGTCACCACGGATTTATGCGATACCGACGGTGACAACATTGATGACAGATGGCAACCTGGCCCTGGTTTACCGGCCCAGCGACAGTCGACCTCGCGCCAAGCACCACTCACCACAGCGCCCACTGCTGTGCAACAGCCCTCGCGAGCTACTCAGCCAGCGGCTTCTCCGAGCGACAAAATTCCGCCAAAAAAATCTGGCGCCTCCAAGAAATCCTCAAAAAAATCCGGCAAAAAGAAAAAAACCAGCCTTTAGTTGTAGGTTGGCTGTTTAGATTGCCATCGCCACCAGAAGCTTGGCCCGAAGGGCAAGCGAGAGAGTCAAAGAGCGCGAAGAGTAAGTTGCTTACAATATTATAAGCATTCCATTTTTTACACTAAGTCCAACATTCCCATCATCGTCTTGTCAAAAAATGCCTTCTCCCACCTTCACCCAAGACTGGTTCAGTCGCAGCATCCCTGGTTGGCAATTCATCCTTTCCAGAATGACCCAAAAAACGCCTCACCTTCGGATTCTCGAGGTGGGGGTTTTCGAAGGTCGCTCCACCTGTTGGTTGCTCGAAAATTTCTGCAAAACATCGGAATCCACCATCGTGGCGCTTGATACCTTTCAGGGTGGGATCGAGCACAAGAACATGGAACTTGGCGGGCTGAAGAAGCAGTTTGAGGAAAATATCGCTACCGTAGGCTCCCCGGCCAAAGTGGAGGTGCGCGTAGGCTTTTCTTTGGATCAACTTTGCCGCCTGGTTGCCGAAAACGCGACTCAGTTCGATTTCATTAGCGTGGACGCCAGCCATCAGGCGGCAGATGTTCTCGGCGATGCCGTGCTGGCTTTCCAACTTCTCAAGCCAGGCGGAGTCATTGCGTTTGACGACTACATCTGGTCCCCGATGCGCCCAGGCACAGAAAACCCTCTCCTGCTTCCCAAAGTGGCGATCGACGCCTTCACAACGATCTACTCCCAAAAGCTCCGAATCCTGCCAAATCTCCCTATCTACCAGTTGTATATCCAAAAATACTGAACGTAGGATTTGATTTTCAACCCAGAGGAAGGGTAGAAAATATCATCCCACTACGGCAACAAGCCATTCTTGCACGCTTCCGTAGACGCCCATTCTCATGAGGACGAATGCTCGCAGACCGTCCATCTGGCCAAATGGATCTCTGTTCTGTCATGGCAGATGCTGAATTGTTGTCATGTTGTAGCGGTTTCCGGTCCACATGCAGAAATTAACGATCGACCGCTGGCGCAAAGCGTCGGAGTCATATTTGAAGGCGAAAACTGGAAACCATATAGAACTCTCTCATCTGACAATCGATGGCTTGACCCTCCCAGCTTGAATTTTACTCTCTACGAACCAGACTTATTGCCAGTTTTTATTCCTTAATCTAAAACAATCCTATGCCACGCTCCCTCACCCTCTTCACCGGCCAGTGGGCCGATTTGCCAATTGAAAAACTCGCTCCGATGGCCCGCCAGATGGGCTACGATGGACTCGAACTCGCCTGTTGGGGCGACCACTTTGATGTCGATGCGGCCGCCTCCTCCGTTGCATACCGTCACCGCCTTTGGGAAATTCTCACAGAGAACCAGCTGACCTGTTTTGCGATCTCGAACCACCTCGTCGGCCAAGCCGTTTGTGATCTCATCGACGAGCGCCACAAAGCGATCCTGCCACCTGAAGTGTGGGGCGATGGAGAACCCGAGGGAGTCCGCCAACGGGCCGCTGAGAAAATGATTCTGACAGCAAAGGCAGCGCGTGCTTTTTTCAATGACAAACCCGGCTTTCAGAAAAACGCCCACCGCGTGGTTGTGAATGGATTCACCGGCTCGTCAGTGTGGCATTCGATTTACGCTTTCCCGCCCACATCGCAGGAATACTGGGATAAGGGATTCGAAGATTTGGCCAATCGCTGGACAACCATTCTCGATGCCTTCGCCAAGGAGGATGTCGATTTCGCTCTCGAGGTGCATCCCACCGAGATCGCGTTTGACACGGCATCCGCCGAACGCGCCTTGGCGGCCTTAAAAAACCATCCTCGCTTCGGCTTCAACTACGATCCCTCGCACCTCGGCTATCAGGGCGTGGACTATGTGCAATTCATCCGCCGGTTCGCGGAGAGGATTTTTCATGTCCATGTCAAAGACGCCTGGTGGGGCCACGGCGATGGATCGGTTGGCGTCTTCGGCGGACACACGAACTTTGGCGATGCTCGCCGCGCATGGGACTTCCGCTCGCCCGGTCGTGGCGATATCCGATTCGAGGATGTCATCGTCGCCCTCAACGACATCCGATACAGTGGCCCCCTCTCTGTCGAATGGGAGGACATCCGCATGGATCGCATTCATGGCGCCACCGAGGCGGCCGCGTTTGTGAAAAAACTCGATTTCGCGCCCAGCGCAGTCGCCTTCGACGCCGCTTTCGAAAAGAAATCCTAATGAACACGCCTGCATCCCAACGCAAAATCCGCATGGGAATGGTCGGCGGAGGCCGTGGAGCCTTCATCGGAGCCATTCACCGCATCGCCGCCGCCATGGATGGCCGCATCGAACTCGTCTGCGGAGCCTTCAGCAGCGACCCGCGGCGTTCGCGGGATTCCGGTGCCGACCTCTATCTTCCCGCCTCGCGCTGCTACGGTTCGTTTGAGGAAATGATGAAATCCGAAGCCGCGTTGCCGCTCGGGGAGCGCATGGATTTCGTCTCCATCGTCACGCCGAACCATGTCCATTTCCCCGCAGCCAAATCGGCTCTGGAGCATGGATTCGCGGTTCTTTCCGACAAGCCCGCCACATTCAATCTCGCGGAAGCGCTGGAGTTGAGGGACATCATTTCTCGCATAGGCCTACTCTACGGGCTCACGCACAACTACACAGGCTACCCGCTCGTCAAGGAGGCCCGCGAAATCGTCCGCTCTGGTCGCCTCGGCAAACTCCGCAAGGTCGTCGTGGAGTATCCGCAAGGCTGGCTGGCCACGCGCCTCGAGGAATCAGGCCAAAAGCAAGCCGCCTGGCGCACCGATCCCAAGCGCTCCGGCGCCGCCGGCTGCATCGGCGACATCGGCACGCACGCCGAAAATCTGGCCGAATACATCACCGGCCTGCGCATCCAGGAACTCGCTGCTGACATCACCGCCTTTGTCGAGGGACGCCTCCTCGATGACGACGCCAATGTGCTCCTTCGCTTCGAGGGCGGCGCGAAGGGAATCCTGCATGCTTCCCAGATTTCCGTGGGCGAGGAAAACAACCTGAACGTCCGCATCTACGGCGAGACCGGTGGCCTGGAGTGGCACCAGCGCGAACCGAACACCCTTCTGCTGAAATGGCCCGACCGGCCCGTGGAAATCCTCCGCACCGGCATGGGCTATCTTGGCAAAGCTGCTGCCGTAGCCACCAGAACCCCGCCCGCTCATCCTGAGGGGTATTTGGAAGCCTTCGCCAACATTTACCGCAATTTTGCCAACCACCTCGCAAGCACTCTCGACAAAACCACTCCTGATCCTGTCTCACTCGATTACCCCGGCATCGAAGACGGCATTCGCGGGATGGCCTTCATCGAGGCGGTTGTCGCAAGCTCGCAAGCCAACGCCCGCTGGACGAGTCTGCCTGCTTAAAAGGCAGCGCACGGATCAGGACATGGCGAGTTGCTGTCCATCCACCAGTTCACGAAAGAGGCCTGGAGTAGCGATGAGGGAATCGTAGGTGCCATCCTGCTGGATCCGTCCGTTGCGAACGACGAGGATGCGTTGACAATCGCGAACGGTAGCTAGTCGGTGGGCAATGATGATCGAGGTGCGGCCTGCGCAGACCTGCTGGAGCGTGTCTTGGATCAACTGCTCGCTGATGGTATCGAGAGCGCTGGTCGCCTCATCAAAAAGGAAGACGGGAGGATTTGAGAGGATCGCCCGGGCAATGGCTAGGCGTTGGCGCTGGCCTCCGCTGAGGTTTGATCCGCCCTCGCCGACACGCGTATCCAGGCCCTCGGCGAGCTTTTGGATGAATTCCCAGGCATTCGCTTGGTGGCAGGCGGACTCGATCTCGGCATCGGTGGCATGGGGGTTGGCGACTTGGATGTTTTTGCGAATCGTGGTCTTGAAAATAAAAGGATCCTGGGGAACAACCCCGAAGCGTTTGCGAACCTCGGCCCCTTCGCATTGGCGGATGTCTTGGCCCCCGAAATGAATACTGCCCTCGTTGGGATCATAAAGCCGCAGCATAAGCTGCGCGATGGTGCTCTTGCCCGAACCGGAGGGGCCGACCAACGCCACCGATTGGCCGTAGGGAATCGTGAAGCTGACATCGGAGAGAACGGTTTTTTCCTCGTAGGCGAATGTGACTCGGCGGAACTCCAAATCACCTGCGGGAGGAACCGACTTTCGATTTTCCTGTGGGTCCGGGGTGGTGGAGGCTTCTGTCAAAACCTCCGCGATTCTCTCCAGAGATGCCTGAGCCGCTCCCCACATGGTGAAAGCCTGCGAGATAACGGTGAGCGGCGGCGAGAGTTGCTGGAAGGCAAGCATGAACATAGAGATTTCCCCTATAGTGACTTTTCCCGAACTAAATCTCCACGCACACGCCACGATCATGAGCGCGAAACCGGCATAGGAGATCGTCTCCTGCTTCATCCAAGCAAAATGGGTGCGCACATCGCGCTCGTAGCTTTTGCGGGAAATCATCTGGATTTGATCGCCAAACTCACCTTCCACCGTTCTTTCCATAGCATGAAGTTTGACAGCACGCGTGCCGCGCAGGATGTCAGCAACGGTGCCTGTCACAGCCGCTTCGTGCTTTTGATAGTCCAGGTGGAGTTTGCGACTAACCCGCCGAGCTCGGTCCATCATCAAAACCTGCGAGCACACGGTGAGAGACATCACAGCCGTGAGGGCCCAGTCCATCCATACCAAGATACCGACAGCAGAGCCAATCGTGGTGAACGACCCAGCAAGTCCCCCCGCGCAGTGCTGGTAAAACTGGATCACATTTTGAAGGGGGGATCCAAACAAGTAGCTGAATAACTCCCCTGAACTGCGCTTCATGTGAAAGCGCAGGCAAAGCGCGTTGAGTTGGCGAAAAAACCGCTCACGCAGTGAGGACAAGATTCGCTCACGCACCTTGGTGTAGAGGCGATAACCGATGTGCCACATGAGCATACGCCCGATGACAGAAACCAAGAAATACGCGAGGCCAAGCGCAACGGCCCGCCGCCACATGTCGGGCGGCACCGATCCTTTTCCAAGCACCCAATCGATCAACCAGCCGACCGTAAAAACTTGGAAAGTAATAGCAAAGCCATGTAGAGCGTTAAGAATAGTCGCTGTGGTCAGAAGCGGCATGTGTGGCCGAATCAATGGCCAGAGGATTTCCTTTGTTGATATCTGACTGGTGGCGTGTTGACTCACAAGTGGTAATTTCAAGGTGATTTCTCATCGGGATTTCCCTGGAAAAATGCGAGCGTAAAGTCGATAGAACGGCCCTTAGCCTGAAAGGTTTTGGTTCTGCAAAGAACGATTTTGCGAGTAGGAACGAAGCCATCTGAATGAAAAATCTGCGCGATGCCGATATTGAGGAGATGTTCTCGCGTTCGAGCGGACCTGGCGGGCAGCATGTGAACAAGGTCTCGACGGCTGTCACGCTTCGCCATGTTCCGACGGGCTTGAGTGTGACGGTTTCTGATTCGCGCTCGCAGGCGATGAATCGGGAGACGGCGCGCCGGAGGCTGCTGCAAAAAATCAATGAAGCGGCCGAGGCGAAGAAACTGGCGCAGTTGGCTGAGGCCTCAAGGGAACGGCGGCGAAAAGCCAAGCGCTCGCGGGGCACGAAGGCGAAGCTGGTCGAATCGAAGCGCCGACGCTCCGAAACGAAAAAGATGCGTGGTAAGGTCGCCTGATATCCAATGAACGATTCCGCTTTTTCCGAATCCGCCGCACGGCTCTGCTCTGCGTGCGGCATGTGCTGCAACGGGGTGCTTTTCCATGGAATGGCCGTCCAACCGGAGGATTCACTTCGAGCCTTGGCCGCGAAGGGACTGAGGGCGAGGCGGCGCGATGGGGAGTTGCAATTCCAACAACCCTGTCCGGCTCATGATGGGAATTGCTGCCGGATTTATGCCGAACGGCCGCAGCGCTGTCGGGCGTTCGATTGCCGCCAACTTCTGGCCGTTTCAGTAGGCAAAATCACCGAGGCGCAGGCGATGGAAAAAATCCAAGAGGCACGAAGGCGTAGCGATCGCGTGCGGGAGCTACTGGAAATGCTGGGCGACGACCGAAAAATCCGGCCTCTGGCCACGCGGTGCGCGGGTATTTTTACTCCCCCGCTCGATCCCTCCCCTCAGGCAGAGGCTTTGCGCGAGGAGTTGCGGGGCGCAATGACCGCGTTGGAGGACGTTCTGGCCAAGGACTTTCGCACGGGACCAGCGCGGTAGATTCGCGGGATCGGCTATTGAGTTCAGGTCGGCGATTACGTGGTTTCCTACACCTGCAAGTTCCCGAGCCTTGTGGCAATACCGTCCCAAATTGTGCGATGAAGGAATTCTGGAAAATCGGGAGGCAGGCTTTGCTCCAGATATTGCTTGGCCGTGACCGCCTGCGCAGACACCTCCTTCAGGACCTCTTTTGCCAGAGCGGTTGGAAGTCCCGCTCGTTCCACTGTCTGAGCGATATGCCGTCCGCAGATGCGATCGACAACATAGTGGCGATTGGTGCCAGCAAACATCGCGAGCTTCATTTGCTTTTTGTGAATTTGACCCGAAGCGATGCTCGGTTGCGCCGAAAGAATATCGTAGAGCGGGGTGAGGCGGAAGCGTCCGAGCGGGCCCAAAAAAATACTAAAATTTTTGGCGTGTCCGTCCGTGGCTCCAATCAACAAGAATACCACCTGCGCCTTTAAAAACCGTTTCTGATCCTCGGCGGGTGTGTCGCTGGCCTTGAGCAGACGAAGAATGTCGGCAATGCCCGGACCACCGTCATTCTGGTATTTCCTGGACGGAGGGACTGACAGGGCTTGGCAGCAATCCTCTTGGGGCAAACGCAGCAAACGCCCATCCGGTGTCCACATCCGATCGAAGCGTTCGATCACCAGGGCCTTGGTTTTTCCAAAGGTGGAAATTTCTGCGCGGTTCACAGGCAGGCCGAAGGCCGCCAGCAAACGCAGGCAATAGAATTCGTTTTCGATGCTATTCGAGAGATCCAACCCGTTTGGCAGGGTTCCCATTTGCTTTTTAAAGATATGGGTGGTCGGCGTTGTGCCGGAGGGTTTCCACCACTTGCCTTTGTGGTGGAGGAGCGCTGTTTTTTCCTGTGCGCCTGCGATCGAAATCCGGAAGTCCCGCTCGCGGTCAAGCCCGAGCGGAGTCTGCGCGAGATTCAACAACATATCCTCGATCTCGCTGTCCGATGCCACACGCCCTTGGATTTCCGTGGATGCCAGCAACTGCTCTTCTTCGGGGAGGAATTGCAAAGCTCCCACACAATCGCGACCAATGCGGGACAAGAGGCTGTAGGCATCAATTCCATCCGCACCGACTTTTTCAGAAACACGTCGCCTCAGTGGCTCAGAATCAGGCAAGAGGTTCTCAAAAAAAGCGGCAACCGCAGGTCCCTTGAAGGCATCTTCCCTTAAGGGAAGCGAAAGCGACACTGGGATGGCATTATCCCGCACGAGCCAGGATTCCTCGTATCCAAAAGCGACCGCGCCGCCCGGCTCTTTCAGAAAAAAACCCACCGGTTGGCCGTTCATAAAAACCCGCAAGGGCTGATGGACTGGTCGGCGTGGCATCAGGTAATGCTCCAATCCTTGGAACGCTCGGCAACGCGAAGTTCCAGATCGAGGGCCGCGAAGAGTTGAAGAAGCGTGTCGATACGGGCCGAGGGATTGCCACTTTCAATTTGCGAGACGGTGGCTTGGCGCAAGCCCGCCTTGTCGCCAAGTTGGCTTTGTGTCAGTCCTTGTTTTTTCCGGGCGCGGCGGATGATGTTGCCGATTTGTTTGGAATCACGAGCCAGCTGCATAAGGAAAAAATATGCGCCAAACCGGATATTTTGTCAATATTCGATTTAGCGCATAAAATTTCAGTCTACGACTTCACCTCTCGTGTCGAAACTGAGGACAGAGTTCTGTCCGTCGCAGTGGAAAAGCGGGCTCAGCCTTTGAGCTCTTCGCCGGTTTTGGCGTCGGAGATGACGAATTTTTCTTGGTGGAAGGTTGGGTCGGCGCGGAAGATGAGGCGTCCGGCGTAGCGGCGCTCGATGTCGATGAGGTGCTCCTCGTCGTCGGTGCGGAGGCGGTTGAGGAGGTCGGGGTGCACCGTGACGCGCACCTCGTGGATGATTTCCTGGTGCTTGCGCATGACGGAGTGCAGCGCACGCTGGAGTTCCACACTCATGGTCATGGGGCTCTTGATCACGCCCTTGCCGCTGCAATGTGGGCACGGGATGAAGACGGCGCTGGCGAGACTCTCATTGGCGCGCTGGCGGGTCATTTCCATGAGGCCGAGCTGGGAGATCGGTAGCACATGGGTGCGGGCCTTGTCGCGCTTGAGGCGCTCTTTGATGCGCGTGTAAACGGCCTGCTGGTCCTTGCGGTTCTTCATGTCGATGAAGTCGGCAACGATCAAACCGCCGATATTGCGGAGACGGAGTTGGCGGGCGATTTCCTCGGCGGCTTCAAGGTTCGTCTGAAGGATGGTTTTTTCCATGTCCTTCGCGCCCTTGTTGCGGCCGGTGTTGACATCCACCGCAATCATGGCCTCGGTCTCGTCGATGACGATGTAGCCGCCGCAGGGCAACCAGACTTGGCGGTGGAAGGCAGCGTCGATCTGGGCTTTCACGCCGAAACACTCGAAGATCGGCTGGACGCCGGTGTAGTGCTGGATGGATTTCTTGGCGCGCTTGGAGATTTGGCCCACGAGATTTTGCATGCGCTCGGCGGACTTGGCGTCGTCGATAATGACGGCGTCCACCTCATCGGTAAGAAAGTCGCGAACCGAGCGCTCGATGAGGTCGGGCTCCTCGAATAGGCATGCTGGTGCGGGCTTTTCTTGGAGGCCACTTTGGACCTGCGCCCACTGCTCAAGGAGAATGCTGAGATCGCGGACAAAGTAACGGGCGCGTTGGCCGGCACCGACCGTGCGCATGATGACTCCCATGCCCTCGGGCACTTCGAGTTCGCGCAGGATTTTGCGGAGGCGTTCGCGCTCCTTGGGATCCTCGATCTTGCGGGAGATGCCGAACTGGTCGTTGAAGGGCATGAGAACCAGATAGCGACCGGGCATGCTGATGTCGGTCGTGATGCGGGGCCCCTTGTTGCTGATGGGGCCTTTTTTCACCTGCACGAGGACATCCGAGCCCACGGGATAGATGTTTGGCACATCCTTGTGGGTGATGCGTGGGGCCTTCTTCTTGGCGTTGCCATTGCCGCGATTGATGGTTTCAATCCCGCTGTCGAGAGCGGCCGGGATGGCGTCCCAGAACTGAAGGAAGGCATTTTTTTCAAATCCGATGTCAACGAACATGGCTTTGATGCCGGGCTCGATATTGCGGACTTTGCCTTTGAAAATGCTGCCGACGATGTTGCGGTCGGTTTCGCGTTCGATGGTGTATTCCTCGAGGCGGTTGTTCTCGAGAAGCGCGACGCGTTTTTCGAGCTTTTCACAGCTGATGACCAGCTTGATGCCGGTGGCTTTTTTTCCGATTCCTAAAAGTCTTTTCACGGTTTCTAACATGGGTGGTTGGTAGTTTGGGCGCTCCCCGGGGAGCATGGGTTGAGAGAGTTCATCGGACCGGTGGCTTTTCGGTTTTTTTCTTTTGGTCAGAGCCGCTGGAATTCTCCCGCTTGCCTCCGATGAAATTGAAGATGTTCTGGATGGGGTTCGGTTTGGGGGTGGAAACTGGAGTGGCTGGGGCGGGTTCAGGCTTTGGCGCGGGGGCCTCGGAATCGGCGGTCTTAGGCTTGGTTTTATTTTTGACCCGGCCTGCGGCATCGGCCTCCTCGCGCACATTGGGAGAGGCATTAGGCCGGTTTTCCTGAGCGGCGGAGGAGGGATTCTCCGCAGTCTCGCCGTCATCATGAAGCTTTGTGGCAGCAGCGACCTCGCGGTCAAAATTCACGCTCTCGGTGAAGAGGAAATTTCCCTTGGCGGGTTCGAGTGCGGCGAGTTGGACATCCTCCTCGCCGGACTTGTATTTTCGGATTCCCTCGAGAATTTTTGCCGCGATGGGTGCGGAAACACCACCGCCGGACTTTGCGCCTTGAACAAACACGACAACAACATATTCGGGATTGTCGAAGGGAGCGAAGGAAATGAACCAGGTGTGGTTGTCCTTTTTTCCCGAGCGCCAGAACTGGGCGGTGCCTGTTTTGCCGGCGGTTATGAGTTTGGGGTTCGCTGCACGACCGGCGGTGCCGCCATCCGCATTCACAACATTCCACATGCCCTTGCGGACTTTGGCGATCTGTTCGGGAGTGATGCCTCCATCGGTAACGATGTTTGCGCGGATGCGCGGAGGCTCTTGGGAAACGGTCTTGCCCGTCTGATCGACAATTCGGTCGATGAGGCGGGGGTAGTAAACCGTGCCGCCATTGGCAACGGCGGCGGTAACCATGGCCATTTGGAGTGGTGATGCCAGAACATCGCCCTGGCCGATGGCGGTATTTGCCGTGAGGCCGTTAGACCAGCGGGCGCGGGGATTTGCGGCCGAAAGCCACTCGGGGCCAGGAAGAACACCGGGCGATTCCCCTGAAACAGGGATGCCGGATTTTTGACCGAGGCCGAGCATATTGCCCATGGCGACGATCTGTTCGATCCCGGCGGCGTTACCGAATTGGTAAAAGTAGGCGTTGCAGGAGACTTTGAGGGCATCCTCAAGGCGGAGCTGGCCATGGGTGCGTTTTTTTTCAGCGATCCAGCACTTCATGTATTTGTTGCCGTATTGAACGCCGCCGTAGCAGCTGAAGGATTTGTCTCCCACGCCGGCGCGCATGCCTGCGAGTGAGATGGGCACCTTGTAAGTCGAGCCGGGTGCGTAGGCGCTAATGGCGCGGTTCACGAGAGGATTGGTCTCGTCCTTGTTAATCTCTGTCCACTTCGAAGCGGGAATGGATGGGATGAACACGTTTGGATCATACGAGGGGACGGATGCCATGGCGAGGATATCGCCATTCCGAGGATCGACGACCACGGCGGCGCCGCGACCGACGACGCGAAGGGCTTGCTCGGCGATGTATTGGATTTTCGCATCGATCGTGAGATAGGCATTGTTGCCCTGCACTGGCTCGCGGCGGCCGACCTCGCCCTCGATGACGCCCTTGGCATTTCGTTGCAGAATTCGGGAGCCGGGTTTGCCTTTGAGCTGCTCGTTCAGAAAAAGCTCGAGCTGGGTTTTGCCCTCGAGGTCGGGTTCGTAGAAATTGAAATCGCGTAGGTCGGGGAGTTTGTCGAGTTCGTGGGGTGAGCCGACATAGCCGAGAAGGTGGGAGGCCATGGAGCCGTAAACATACCAGCGCACTGGCTTCACGCTCACATTCACGCCGGCGAGGCCGAGGTTTTTTTCTGAGAAGATCGCCATCTCATCGAAATCCAAATCCTGGCGGTAGTTGTAGGGCACCTCGCGATTTGTGCGGTAGTGAATCTGCAGGGCGTTGGCATTGTAGTCCCTCGCCACTCCCAGTTCCTCCATGCGGGGAATGACGGTCTCGGAGACAATTTTGACCACATCAGCCTCCTTGAGGTCGCGGGGCATGTTGTGCACGCGACCACGGTAGGTCGTAATAGGCACGCTGCCCTTGCTCTCGCGGTAGGCGCGAACCATGTCAGGCAGGTAGAAATCCACTTCAAAGCTGGCGCGGTTTTCCACGAGCTTGATGCCATTCCGGTCGAGGATTTCTCCGCGGACGGCGGGCAGGCGAACGGTCACTTGGGAGTTGGTATTGATCTTCGAGGCGTATTCGGAACCGCGTAGAATCTGGACATTCCACAAACGGAGAAGAATGCCGCCGAAGCTCAAAAGAATGAGCAGCCCGAGAAAAATAATGCGTGATCCCGGTCGAGTGCGCTTCATCTGTTGATGGATCTCATTTTACGCGAGCCATCAGGGATTAAGCGGTCCATTTGCGACAGAGTCCAGTAGAACAGAGGTGCAATGAGCGCGGCCATGAGGCCTGGCGCGAGGATGCGCCATGACACGGCGGGTTCCCAAAGGAAGCCTCCGCGTTGCAAGGTAATGGTTAAGAATTGGAGAAGCAAATAACCCGAGGTTCCGACACCACTGAGCACCACAAAGGGCCAAACATTGCGGCTCTTCATGGCTGGCTGGAATCCACTAGCGATGCTCCCGAGAATCACGAAGTAAACGATAGACGACCCGAGCGGAATTTCAACCTTTCCACCTACGATGTGCAGATACATGAGGTCGCTCAAAAATCCGGTGCAGAAGGCGGCCAGAAGCATCGCCGCGAAGGGAAGAACCATAGCGGCGAAACAGAAAACCATCGGCACCAGTAATACATGGGCACAGTGAAAATCCGTCATCGGAGGAAGAGCGTCCTGAATGATAAATGCCAGGATCACTCCCACGAACAAAGCTGCCAGATCGATCAGAGTTTTGTTCATTTTTTGCCAATGAGCACAAAAACATCTTCGACCGAGGCGAGGTTCACCGCCGGTTCAACGATGGCTTGACCGTCAAGCGCGCGGAGACGGAATTCTTTGACTCGTCCTATGACAAGGCCTGGTGGAAATGATCCATGAGCGACTCCTGCGGTGAGCACCTGCTGGGAGGGTGAGATTTTTGCGCTCTTGGAGAGGAAATTCATCTGCAGAAAGCCTTCGGAGGCTTTTTCTTGAATGCGAAGGCCAGTGATGATCCCCTGCTCGCGGGTGCCGTCGATCTTGGCTGCGATGCGGCAGGTTTCATCGGTAATCAGGACAACGATGGCTTCATTTTTCGAAACCGTGGTGGTTTTTCCCACGACACCCAAATCGGTGACCACCGGCATGTCGGCTTCGACGCCATCCTCGAATCCGCGGTTGATACGAATCGTATTCCACCAAGTCGAGGAATCCCTTGAAATGATGCGGGCCGGCATTAGTTTAAAGCTCGAGCGCTCGCGAAAATCCAACGCCATGCGAAGGCGGTTGTTTTCCACCTCGAGTTCGTTGAGGAGATTGTTTTCGGCGCGGAGTTCGCGGTTTTCGACAGAGAGTTTTTTATTTTCGACCTCCAGCTCGTCGAGAGTTTGAAGGCGGCGGCCTACAGATCCGATATTTTCCTGCACGGCACTGCCCGTGCGGAGAAAAGGTGAAAGCATCGACATGAAGGTCGATTGCATCGACTGCATGGCACTCGGCGAGATCGTGGAAAAATAAATCGCCACGGCCAATACTGCCACCACCAGCGCCATGTTGAGTCTGTTCATCGACAAAGAGGAAGTTCAACTTCCACCTGATTGAATCTGGTCAACGCCCGTGAGGACGCTCCGCAGAGACGGCTTTGAGGAATTTCAACTCCGAGAGAGCGCGTCCGGTGCCTTCCGCCACCGCGCTGAGCGGATCCTCCGCGACATGCACCGGAAGCCCAGTCGCCTCGGCGATGAGACGGTCTAACCCGCGCAGGAGAGCTCCACCGCCGGCGAGAACAAGGCCGCGATCGACGAGGTCGGCGGACAACTCCGGAGGGCAGCGCTCGAGCGTGATGCGAACGGAGTCCACGATGGTGGAAAGCGGCTCCATGAGGGCCTCGCGGATTTCCTGCGAGGATATGGAAATAGTTTTTGGAAGGCCTGCGACAAGATCGCGGCCCTTCACTTCGAGGCCGACTTCTTTTTCTAATTTGTAGGCCGAGCCGATCTTGATCTTGATCTCCTCGGCTGTGCGCTCACCGATCATGAGATTGTAGGCGCGCTTCATGTAGTTCGTGATGGCCTCGTCCAGTTCATCACCCGCCACGCGGACGCTGCGGCTGAAGACAATTCCCGACAGCGAAATGAGCGCGACCTCAGTCGTGCCACCGCCGATATCCACGATCATATTGCCTGCAGCATCTTGGACAGGAAGCCCAACGCCGATGGCCGCCGCCATGGGTTCTTCGATCAGATAAACTTCGCGCGCACCAGCATGGGTAGCGGAGTCTTTCACGGCCCGTTTTTCGACCTCTGTAATGCCGCTGGGCACAGCGACGACAACGCGCGGACGAACCATGCGGCGGCGATTGTGCACCTTGCTGATGAAGTGGCGGAGCATGGCTTCCGTGATCTCGAAATCCGCGATCACACCGTCTTTCAAGGGACGAATGGCTACGATGTTGCCAGGCGTGCGGCCCAGCATTCGCTTCGCTTCATTGCCGACGGCAAGAACGCGGTTGGTTCCCTGTTGCACGGCAACGACGGAGGGCTCTCGCAGAACGATACCTTGGTCTTTCACAAAGACCAGAGTGTTGGCGGTCCCTAAATCAATGCCTATGTCGCTTGAAAAGAGTCCCAGAAGATTATCAAACATCGAATGTTATGGAAAAGTTGGTGGAGCTGCCGGTCGAGGAAGGCGGAACAGCCTTCGGCGACAAGTGATGCGCCAAAATGTTGGTTAGCAGAGAATGATTTATTTTGATCGAGACTGGCGTCAAGATTTAGTTTTTTAAATTTGGGCTGCGATCGCGGAGCCCATCTCGGTCGTGCCGACCAAGCGGGTTTCCGGTGTATGGATGTCGCCGGTCCGCAAGCCACTGGAAATAACCGACCTGACCGCCTTTTCGATGGCTGCGGCCGCATCCTCGTGACCGAGCGAAAACCGGAGCATCATGGCTGCGGAGAGGATTTGGGCAATCGGGTTTGCGATTCCCTTACCGGCGATGTCGGGTGCCGTGCCGCCGCTGGGTTCATACATACCGAAACGGTTTGAACCACCGGTGGATTCGCCAAGGCTTGCGCTCGGCAACATGCCGAGGGATCCGGCGATCATGGCCATTTCGTCGCTCAGGATGTCGCCGAAGAGATTTTCTGCCAGAATCACATCGAAGGACTTGGGATTTTTGATGAGCTGCATGGCGGCGTTATCGACATACAGATGCTTGAGTGTGACATCGGGATAGTCGCGCGCCACCTCGTTCACCACGCGGCGCCAGAGCACGCCGTTTTGGAGCACATTAGCCTTGTCGATGGAGGTGACCTCCTTGCGTCGCTTGCGAGCGGCCTCGAAGGCGACCTTCGCAATGCGGCGGATTTCGCTTTCCCAATAAATCATGGTATCCACCGCGAAATCCTCGCCGTTCTCGCTCTTGATGTATTTGGGTTCGCCAAAATAAAGACCACCGGTGAGTTCCCGCACGCAAAGCACATCGAAGCCACCTTCGACCAGGCGTGGGTGCAGCGGCGAGGAGTGGGTCAACTCAGGCAGGCAAACGGCCGGACGCAAATTCGCAAAGAGACCGAAATGTTTGCGCAGCGGCAGCAGGGCTGCGCGTTCGGGCTGTTCGTTGGCAGGAAGCGATTCCCACTTCGGTCCGCCGACCGATCCGAAAAGAATGGCATCCGCTGCCTCGCAAGCGGCAATCGTCTCCGCAGGCAGTGCGCGGCCGGCGCCGTCGATGGCGGCTCCGCCAACCAGCTTGTGATCGAATTCAAACTTGATGGAGAATTTTTTCGAGACCGCATCAAGGACACGCAGCCCCTCGGTCATGACTTCGGGTCCGATTCCGTCACCCGCCAAAACGGCGATGCGGAAGGTTTTTTCAGGATTCATGGCGGCAGGGTATATCTTTTGGCTTCGCCTGAATCAAGCGCGGCGACTTTTGCATGGCTTCAGGCCGCGGGTTTGCGGGATGTGTAGAGCGCGACGAGCGCCGCTCCGACCGCTTGCGAGAGCTCGCCCATGGTCGCCGGAACGATTTTCATGGTGCGCCGCTGCACAGGGAAAAGCCACGGTTCGGCCGCAGCCTGAATTCCGCCAAGGTATCGAGCGCGGAATTCCTCAGTCGTGGAATGCGGGTCGATGAGTCCTCCGCCGATGACCACAAACTCGGCATCCAACGCCATGGAAAGATTCGCCACATGGATTCCCAGCGCCTTGGCTTGAAAATCAAAAATCTCAAGCGCCAAGGCGTCGCCATTCTGCGCGAGAGTGCGGAGCGAAAGCGTTTTTTCCTTCAGCGACTTGTCGGAGCGGTGAAACTCATGGTCGGGATGCTTCGGCAGGAGATGTTCCAAATACTGAGCGAGTCCAGAAATGCTGGCATAGGCTTCCACGCAGCCCCAGTCACGGCCGCAGCCGCATTTGAAAACAGGGAGACCGAGCAAATGCAGCGGGGAAGGCATGTGACCCGCCTCCATTCCAGCCAGCGTGTCGCCCTCGAGAGGCAGGCCTTCGGGACTGATGTAGGCGGCACCAAGACCAGAACCCGGCGCGAGCATGATGACACCTGCTTTTTTATCAACGCGCACTTTTGCAGCCTCGGCGACTCCGCCGTAATTGCCGTCATTTCCAGCCACGAGCGCGATTTTTCGGCCAGCGCGGCTTTCGATGGCCGCAGAATAATCAGAAACAAAATTCCAACCCTCGAAGCTCGCCGGGAGGTTCGCTGTGCGGTCCAGCACGCCGTAAGCGAGGTAGGGCCCGGGAATCGCGAGCCCGACTCCTTTGACCTGATCCCAAGCGAGGCTGTTTTCCGTGAGAAATTTTTCCACGCCCTCGATCCATCCATCGACCACGGCTTTGGTGCCGAGCTGGGCGTTTGTGGAACTCTGCGCGAGATTCAAGGTGACCGGCGTGCCGTCTTCGTAAACCCCGCAGGTCTTCGAGGTGGTTGCGCCGCTGTCCGTGCCGATAAAGATGGTTTTCATGGGATTGTGGTTCGCGCTTTTTATCCAATGCCGATCTAAAAGAAATGCCAATTTTGAAAATGTTCACAAATTCCAAATTCACAGCACGCATCGCGTTGACAGCATGAAACCATTTGCTAAACCTTCCGCTCCATTTTATGGCAAAAACCACCAAGTCCACTAACAGCGCAGCCCCGAAAAAGGGCAAATACGTTTACACATTCGGAGCCGCAAAAGCCGACGGCGACGGAAAAATGAAATCCCTCCTCGGCGGCAAAGGAGCCAACCTCGCCGAGATGACCCGCATCGGCCTCCCAGTGCCTCCCGGATTCACGATCACCACTGAGGTCTGCACTTATTTCTACGACAACAAAAAGACCTATCCGAAGGAACTCCAAGCTCAGATGGAAGCCGGCGTGCGCAACATGGAAAAAATCATGGGCACGAAATTCGGCGATGCCAAGGGCTTCCCACTCCTCGTCGCCGTGCGCTCCGGTGCCCGCGACTCGATGCCGGGCATGATGGATACGATTCTCAACCTCGGCCTCAACGATGAGACCGTTAAGGCCCTCGCCACGGCCACCAAAAACGAGCGCTTCGCATGGGATTGCTACCGCCGCTTCGTCCAGATGTATGGCGATGTTGTGCTCGGAGTGCAAAAGCGCGAAGGTGAAGACCACGATCCCTTCGAGTCCGCCATCCACGATTACAAACACGCAAAGTATCACAATGATATCGTCGACAGTGACCTCACCGCAGAAGACCAGAAAGAGCTCGTCAAGAACTTCAAAGAACTCGTCAAAACTCGCACCGGGAAAACTTTCCCGAGCGATCCGTGGGATCAGCTTCGCGGAGCAGCAGGAGCCGTTTTTGGCTCTTGGATGAACGACCGTGCGATCGTCTATCGCCGCAAATACAACATCCCCGCCGCATGGGGCACAGCCGTCAATGTGCAGGCCATGGTGTTCGGCAACACAGGCGAAACTTCAGGATCTGGCGTTGCATTCACACGCAACCCAGCCAATGGCGCCAACGAATTCTACGGCGAGTTCCTCATCAACGCCCAAGGTGAAGATGTCGTCGCCGGCGTGCGCACACCGGAGCCAGTCAGCAAGCTCCAAAAAGCGATGCCGAAGTCGTATGCCGAGCTCATGAAAGTCCGCGCCATTCTGGAAAAGCATTTCAAGGATGTGCAGGATGTGGAATTCACAATTCAAGAAGGCAAGCTGTTCATGCTCCAAACCCGCAACGGCAAGCGCACCGCCATGGCCGCGCTCAAGTTCTCGATGGACATGGTCAAAGAGAAGCTCATCGACTGGAAAACGGCGATCCTCCTTAATCCTGCCGATCAGTTCGACCAACTCCTCGCGCCAGTCTTTGATGTGGCCGAGGCCAAGAAAGCCAAAGTCATCGCCACCGGCCTTCCCGCCGGCCCAGGCGCAGCTTCCGGTAAGATTTATTTGAATGCCGACCGTGCAGTAGAAGCCGCAGAGAAAGGCGAAAAAGTCCTCCTCGTTCGCGAAGAAACATCACCTGAAGATTTGCGCGGCATGATCGCCGCTGAGGGCATCCTCACGGCTAGGGGTGGCGTTTCATCCCACGCCGCTCTCGTTGCTCGTCAGATGGGCAAGGTTTGCATCTGCGGCGCGGCCGCGCTGAAGATCGACTACAACGCCCGCACGATCACAGTAGCTGGCGAAGTCTTCAAGGAAGGCGACTTCCTCTCGATCGACGGCACCGCTGGCAGCGTTTACGCCGGACAGCTCAAAACCTCGCCTTCCGAGATCATCACCGGTCTCATCGAAGGCAATAAAGACGCTCTCAAAACCGAGAAGGTTAAAAACTTCAAGCAGCTCATGGATTGGTGCTCAAAAGTCACCAAGCTCGATGTCCGCACAAATGCCGACACGCCCGAGCAGACCGAAACCGCCATCGCCTTCGGCGCAAACGGCATCGGCCTTACTCGCACCGAGCACATGTTCTTCGAAGGAAACCGCATCGACGCGATGCGCGAGATGATTCTCGCCACCGACGAAGCAAGCCGCCGCGCCGCACTGGCCAAGCTCCTGCCCTACCAGCGCGCCGACTTCACCGGCATCTTCAAAGCCCTCAAAGGCTTCCCGGCCACCATCCGCCTCCTCGACCCGCCGCTCCACGAGTTCCTGCCGCACACCAAAGAGCAGCAGATGGACCTCGCCCGCAGCATCGGTATGAAGGTGGAAACCATCATCCAGCGCGTGCACAGCCTGCATGAGTCCAATCCCATGCTCGGGCACCGTGGTTGCCGCCTTGGCATTGCCTATCCCGAGATCACCGAGATGCAGGCCCGCGCCATCTTCGAAGCCGCCGCCGATGTGGCGAAGAAGAAGATCAAAGTGAAGCCCGAAGTCATGATCCCGCTCGTTGGCTTCAAGAAGGAACTCGACCTCCAAGTCGAAATCGTTCACCGCGTCGCCAAGGAAGTCAGGGCCGAGAAGAAAATCAAGTTCGACTACCTCGTCGGAACCATGATCGAAGTGCCTCGCGGCGCCATCACAGCTGACGAAATCGCTCAAACAGCGCAATTCTTCAGCTTCGGCACAAACGACCTCACCCAAACCGCTCTCGGCATCAGCCGCGACGACATGGGAGCCTTCCTCGGCGCCTACACCGAGAACGAAGTCTTCAAGAAAAACCCATTCGCCAGCCTCGACCAAACCGGCGTCGGCGAACTCATGAAGATCGCCATCGAAAAAGGCCGCAAAACGAAAAAAGACATCAAACTCGGCATCTGTGGCGAACACGGTGGAGACCCCGACTCCGTTAAGTTCTGCCACCAGATCGGCCTCAACTATGTGAGCTGCTCACCGTTCCGCGTTCCCGTGGCACGCCTCGCAGCCGCCCAGGCCGCCCTCGAAGAAACCAAGTAAGGTTTCCCGAAAATCCCACCGCCCGCGCGTCGCAAGACCGCGCGCGGTTTTTTTGTGCATAGGAGAAAACGAGCCACACCCCCACTCCACAAAAACCGCGCGACAGCGCGCCGCATCCAACGGGAGGGTCATCGTCTCGCATGACCCATTTCTCAGCCGCAAAGCGGCGCAGGATGGCATAGGAAGCCGTCTGGATATATCTCCGAGTCACAGGTGAAGTCCAAAAGTTACTCGAAATCCTCAGCGCAGGTCTGCTGGGCCGAATGGAGAATCAATCAGCCCTTCAATTACGAAGTCAGGCTTAATTTTCGAGACCGCTATTTGATGCCCGCCCTTGCCCACCCCCTCATCGAACGCACCATCCCCGAAAAACCCAACGGCCGCCTCCAAAAAGACCGCCTAACCGCCAAAGGCCTCGCCCTGCTTAAAACTCTCCATCATACCAATGTCACCTAGCAAGTAGACTTTTGGGTTTGGCGATAGCGTTTACTTCAACCCGCATCCATTCGTGAATCAAAGTGGCCACCTTGGCTGGATCGCTCCATCGCCGCGCCACGGCGATGATGTGGTCCTCAAGGTGTTTGAGACTTTGGTAAATGCGGTTCACCGTTGGCGCTTTCACGACTCGGCCGAACCATTCTGCGGGATTGAGCTCCGGGCAGTATGGAGGAAGCGGCAGCACACGGATGTTGGCAGGAACGCGTCCGTCCTCCTGTTTCATGTGGAACCCGGCTTGGTCCATCACAATCACATGCAGTGCGTTGGGGTCGCTCTCGGAAATCTGCTTTAAAAACACCGCGTGCACGTCCTGGTTGATCATCGGTGTGAAAAGCAACTCCACCTTGTGTTGGCCATCCACTTCCAAGGCCTCGTGCAGGTAGCCCCACTGGTAGGTTGTCTTGTAGGGGGCATAAACCCGAAGGCCTTTTCGCCCCCACACCCGCCGGATCACCGGCAACAACCCGTATCGATGCTCATCCAGAACCCAAATCCGCACGGGTTTATCTGGGTAGGTTCCCGCCGCCTCGGCCAAGTGACTGCTTAAATCCACGCGGAACTCCGCAGCCGCCTTCGTGTCCTTTTTCACATGGCTTTTGCGGGGAACCTTGAGCTTGCCTCCCAAGCGCCGGATGGTTTTGCGCACTCCGCTTTCGGTGAGCGTCTTTCTGGTTCTCTTCTTGATCCATGTCTGCGCATCCCGCGCTTGTCGGAACTTTCCTTCCCCAAGTCGCTCCAAAAACTCTTCGGCCACCGCTCCACGCACGGCAGGCTTGCGAGCTCCATTCCAGTCGCGTTTGAGCAACCCTTTCACACCCTCACTCAGAACCTTGTCCCGGTAGGTGAAAACGGTTTGGCGACAGACGGCAGCGATTTTCATGATCTCAGCGACGGTGTGTTCATGTTGGGCGACCAAGCGCACCACTAGCAGGCGCTTGCGCGCCCAATCCTCTTGCGGAAGCTTCCAAGCCTCTTCGATTTGCCCAACAATTTCTTGTCCAAGTTTTGGTAGAACTCTCATGCGACACAAAAATCGCAAAAAACAAACCTTGTGTAAAGTCTATTTCTTAGAGGACTTTGGTATTAGGGGGGAGATAGGTTAAGAAATGTCGGCTGCGAGGGCGGGCACAATCCCAAGGAAGATTGTCGAACGGACATTTCTAAAATCTACATCATCATTTTCGTTGGAATCACAAGCCATCCACGCGGTGGCGGATTTTAAAGACTTCGCGGGCCATGCGGGTGGAGTCGCGGAGGAGGCTGACCTTGCTGCCGGGGATGTCAGACCAATCGACGGGGAACTCGATGATGCGGCAGCCGAATTTGCGGAGGAGGAGACAAAGCTCGACATCGAAGGCGAAGCCGACGCTTTTCTGGTGGGGGCGGATTTTTTCGAAAGCGGATCGGCGGAGGATTTTCAGTCCACACTGGGTATCGTAGGCTGGCACGCGGCCCACGATTGAGACGAGGGTGGCGAAGATGCGACCGGAGAGGTGGCGCTTGAGCGAGCGCTCGACAGTGCGGCCTAGCATTTTGACCCGACTGGCAAAAACGGCATCAGCTGTGGCGGCCTCGGGCAAGCGAAAAAAACTCTCCGCGCGCAAGATTTCGGCGGCACTCACGGCACCGTCGGCATCAGCAAAGGCGAGGAGGTCGGAATCACCCGCATGATCCCATCCTCGCAGGATGGCTCCCCCTTTTCCGGTATTCCGAGGAGTGAAGAGGGGATCCAAAAAAACAGGGCCGCTGCCCAATTGTTTCTGCTGCACGGCGTAGATCAACGCCACCAGGCGCTCGCGCTCAGGCGGAGTCGAGCCGTCATCCGAGACGAGGATACAAAAACGCTCGGGCAGGCCTTGCTGAAGGGCCTCGAGAAACGACTTTAGGCGCGAGGTGTCGTTGTAATGCGGAATGACGAGAAGGGTTTTCAAGTGGGCTCCAAAAGATTAACCACAGAGGCCACAGAGATCACAGAGGGAAAAACCTGTGGAGGCCGCTTTCCAGTCACACTGCAGGTTGGTGGAATTTTTACTCAGCGACAGGGTCGGTCAGGCGAACAGTTTTTATCTGCTCGACGAGGATTTTGGAGCGAACGCCTCTGGGCGCAGCGTTGCGGATTTGGAGGCTGGATGGCTCGCCAGGGATTGGAGAGAAAAGAAGGATTTCGTGAGGAAATGCGGTGACCGAGACGAGGAGCGCATCCGCTCCGAGCGGGTCGAATTCATTTGCCGTGAGGCCGATGCGGACAGCGCCTTCGAGGACTCGGAGCTTAATGGATACAGCTTCTCCGGCTGAGAGCGGAGGCCCCAGCAAGGCCGCATCGAGGTTTCCTTTTTTAGGACTCGTCTGAATGGTGGACTGAGACACTAACCGCGCGCGGCGGTGGAGCTTCCAATTGGGATCGATCAAAGATTTTTCATCAAAAGCTGGCAGGTCGAAAGAGACAAGCGTGGCGTGGAGGGCTTGCCCGCCGGCCTGTAACAGTAGGGGCTGGATGACTTGAATGGGTATGCCGACCTCGCGGAGTTTTTGCACGGCAGGCTCCAGTAAGTCAGCCGAGGCACCCAGAACCACAACATGCCGCACACCCGCGTGCAGAATGGTTTTTGGATTAATGGACGAAGCAAACTCGACATTGCCGCCATCCGAGGCTTTGAGCTTCGTGAATTCGTGGAGGTAGAATGACTGGAGCATTCGCAGGTCATCCCCCTTCGAGTCGTCATACCAGAAGACGAGCTTGCTTGGATCAGTTTGGTATTTTGGCAAGTTCTTAGAAAGCTGCACGGCCATTGTAAGAAGAGGGAGATCATCTGATTTCCAGTAGTTGCCCAAGGCCAGTTTGCTGGAGGGGGCAAGCGCCACGGCGAGGGAGGCGAGCGAGAAACAAGCTGCTACTGATACAACCGAGCGCCGACACACGAGGAGCGCCGGCAGGCAGGCGAGGGCAATGACTGCGACCATCGCTGCCGTGCCGATTGAGGGATTCCATGCTAAGGCAAAAACCGGCAGAAGCAGCGCCCAAGCCATGCGCCACGCATCCCGAGCCAGGTTGGCGAAGATCGCGGCAACGAGAAAAACAAACGCCGGCAGGGCGAAGGAAAAATAGTAGAAGAGGGAAAGCGAGTAGCCTCCCTTCACCAAATCCCCCCAAAGCAGGAAAGCGATGTATCCGACAAAGGCAAAGAAGCACGCATAGAGAAAGCGGCCCCTCGTTGGAAGAAAAAGCAAGCCGACACTCAACGGAAGCACCGAAAGCCAGAACGGACATTGACGCACCACTTCGATCCACTCGAGCTTCGGAGCCGGAATGTGGCCGTCCTTGAGCGCTTGCAGCAACTCCCGCGTAGGACTTGTGAGATCCCACAGGCCATCGTTCCAATAAAAAAATCCGCAGCCTGCCAGAGTCACTACGCAGCCTCCGGTCAGCATCGCCAAAGCAAAACGCCACGCTTCCTTTCGAGGTCGATCCAGAAGAGCGATAAGCAAAAGCGGCCCGAAAAAAACAAGCGCGACGGCAGCGTGCAGGTGCGACCAGAAAGCCAACCCCAGCGCAAGCCCTCCAAAAAACGCAGCCCACACTCCAGCTCCCGGCAGGCAGATCAGGCAAAGCCCGAGACACAAAAACGACGCCCCGGCGACATCCACATATGCCGTCTGCAGCAACCGAATCGCTGCCGGATTGAATGCCCAGGCAAACGCAGCGAACCACCCCACCGCCATCCCGTATCGCCGTGCGAAGAGGACAAAGAGCGCCACGCAACACGCCCCCGCGAGCGTATATCGCACGACAACGAATCCGACCTCCGCACCAAACAGCGAAAATGCCAGCGCATCCGGCGCGACCCCGCTGAAGCGAACCGCGTAGTATGTAAGCCCCACACGGTCCAGCAGCTCTCGAAAGTGCATCGCATAACCGAGATAGAAAACTCCATCGGTGAAATTTTGCAGCATCAGCCACGGCAGGCCGAAAAGGAGTTTCACGAGCCATGGCAAAAGAAACACCAGCGCACAGGCAGCAGGAAACGGAGGGCTAGTTTTCAAGCCCAAGCTACGAGGTTTGTTCATGGAGATAAAAGTTCCTCTGCGAGAGCCTGTGCACGGTGCCTGAGAGCGTCCACAAAAGGCGCGGCGGTTGTTCCAAGCGTGCCCGAGGTGCCGTAAACGAGAGGCATTTCATCAATCCAACCAACCCCCTCGACACGCTGTAAATCATCATAAAAAGACGCCTCGAGCGAGTAGCCCAGCCGATCTTGCACCCTTCGATGCGATCGCGATAAATTAGACAAATAGAAATCCCGCTCGCAAACATAGAATCGCGTATCCACCCAGCATTGCGGCCGGGCGCATATAAAAAACCATGGCACCCGAAGAAGACGGTGCATGTCGGCGAGACATCGGGATCCCACTTCGGATTGGTGGAGCTTGTTCACCAGGCGATACCAGGAGGAGGAGTTTCCGCGATTCGGAGCCGCACACCGGAAGCACCTGGCCCGCCACTTGTCAGCAAGCAGAAGTTCGTGGTTCTTGAGAAACAGTTTGCCGGTGGATTTAGCAAAGTATGGAGCTTTTCCCAAAAGCCCGCTGCGCTCAAGCGCGCCTCCAACGATTTCCCCCTCGCCGAAGCCCTTGCCTTGCCTCGCCGTGAGTTTTGAACAGGGAATCTCCAAAAACTCCACCTCCTTTCCAAAAGCCGCTGCCGTTTCACAGAGAAGCCTCTCTTGGATTTTTATTCCACAATTTTTGGCGAAGACAATTTGGCGAAAAACCGACGACTCGAGCCAAGCCAATAGGCCCTCCATGTGGTGCAGCACGCGCTGACGGGTATCGCGCAATTTCACATGCGGCGTCTCCCCGACATCAAAGGCAGCTGTTATCAAAAGCGGCAACAGGCTCAAGAAACCTCCCCTTTTTTAGGAGAACCAGGCACACGCCCCAAAAGGGCCCCGCAAAGGAGAGAGCTGGTGACGAAAACCAGCCACATAACGCCCTGCTTTAAAATGGCATTCCGCAGAGATTCCTCGCCGGAAAAAAAGGTCCAGTAGGAATAAGTGCAGACCGCTAACAACCAGATTTTTGAAGTGACCGACCAAAGTGGGAACTTGCCGTCCAAAAACTGAAAAACCGCAGGAACCAAAAAGAGCAAGAAGATCCATTTGTAGTCCATCTGGTTACTTAAGATAAACAGAATTAAAAACATAGGCGCAGCCAGCCACAAGGAATAATTCGCACGCTCCGTGACTTCAGCTGGCCATTTTTTTGATAGGAAAAAACCCGTGCCGCAACTCAAGACTCCCAGCCCAAGAGCGAAAATCTGAAGTGCCTTGGATAAAAAACCAGCCACCGATTCCGAACACGCGCCGTGGTTTTTCAGCAAATCCGCCACGACATTGCTGCCGAAGGCGCTTTGGTATTGCCCCGACAAACTGGCACCTATGCCCGTAAGCTGGGATTTGAGCAAAAAAAGAAGGAAGAGAAAGAACATCACCCCACCGACAGCTACAAGCCTCTGTCTCATGCCACCACGACTCCATAGAGCAGCAAGGGCCGCCGCCGGGTAAAACTTTAGCCCAGCCGACAAAAGGATCGGTGCGAGCGCAGCCACGGGATATCGGCGAAGAAACAAAGCCAATACAAACAACGCAAACACGAGGATATCCATGTTCGCCCGCTCCATGACGAGAAGAGAAGCAGGAGAACAAACCAAGAATGTCCAAATGATGGCATGTCGGCAGGACGCCCTCCCACAGAGCCCCAAGATAGCAAGAGTTTGCAGGGCAATCAGTCCAAAGGCCCACATCCACACGCTGGCGGGGTGCAAACCCACCCAATGAAACCACACCACTGCCGGCGAGTAATTCATCAGGAAGTTGGGCTGCCGAGTTCCATCGGGAAGGGCGATCGTCGTCTGCGTGAGAGCAGGATCAATCCCGCTCGCAGCGGCATCGCACCATGCGGCCACACCGCGCAAATCCATAAACGGAACTTCCAGTGCAGCCACCCCTGCAAAGTGGAAAAGTTTTTGACGAGAAACGCCAAGGATTTCAGGAATCAAAAAGTAACCCGCCAAATTGAAAATCAAGCCAACCGCGATGAGCACTCGCCAGTCGAAAGGCATTTTCAGAATAGGTGGGGATTTTTTCAAAACCGGTTATGGTGCGCGAAACCCGCGATCTGAAGTTGCTGGTCTTTTTCCATGAGCATATGCAGCGGAGCGCCTCCGTAGTAGGACGCCCAGAGAGTGAATGTGCTCGGGGGGCCAATCAAAAAATCGCAAGCAGCAAGGGCATAGAGGTCCGTGATCGGCGAGGCGGGGCCAGCGCTCACGCTCACGCCCGCCAATTGGAGCAGATCATCCACACTCTCGTTGGAGCAAATCAGGAAGCCCACCTTCTTCTCCGACCAGAGTGCATTTGCCGCCTTGAGCCAAGCCGCATAGGCATCCAAGCCATAAAAAAACTTTCCCCCCAGCCAATTCGCATAGTCCCCGCGCCGCACATGCAAACCGACCAGAATATCACATCCGCTCCTGGCTTGGGCGATATGCCGCTCCACCTCGGCACGAATCCCCGAATGCGGCGTGAACAGCCTCACCACATCATCCCTCCTCGACTTGAGCGCCGCATGCGCCCGGAATTTCCAGCCCTTCGCGACGACGAGGCGATAACTCGAGAGGATTGTTTGAAACTCCTCACCACAGAGATCATAGTCCTCCTCGCTGCCATCGTGCGAAGCGGCGATGTCCAATACGGCGCACCGACCCGCAGACCACACTGGAAGCAGTCTGCGGCATGTCAGCACATCGAGCGTGCGGCAAAATAAAAGACGCCCGCTGCGCCCAAACGAAAGCCCCTGCCCCGGACGGCAGAAAAAATCCTCCGCCAGCGCGGGAAAAAACTCCGCATACGGCCCCAGTGCTGGATTCCGAAGAGAAAAGCCCATTTCCCAAGCCGCCGCCTGAAAGGCCGCCGCCTGAAAAATGCGATTTCCCAACTGCCCCTCCGGCCGCGCCACCAAGACACTGGCCAACGAAAGCCGAGTAGCAGGATTTTCTATCGGTTGTTTCCTCACAAGCTCAAGACTTATCAAATCGCTCTATTTTGGAAAACCAAAACGGCCGCGATGAGCGGCCGTTTTCTGGATAGGAAAGAAAAATCTTAAATTAAGGGCGGTTTGAAAAATAGCAAAATGTTTTCCTTAATATAAATGGCACGCTTATTGCTGTGTCTCTTTTTGATGAAATCATACCAAGTTTCCTTTTTCGATGAAAGTCAGCGCCTTGCCGCATTGAGTCGTTTGAAAGACCCGCTGGAGGAGTTGGCCAAGCGGATTGATTTCGAGATGTTTCGCCCGATTTTGACGGAGGCTCTGCGCAAGGCGAACC
>Ga0209085_1000312_pt1 | contig 36137 bp, 25 predicted proteins | sample C_131016_EF_Meta_FD_187310 | JGI IMG/M metagenome (GOLD analysis project Ga0209085, IMG submission 187310) | Freshwater microbial communities from Lake Croche, Canada to study carbon cycling - C_131016_EF_MetaG (SPAdes) (version 2) | ecosystem: Environmental > Aquatic > Freshwater > Lake...
TGTTTACGTATACAGAAGCTGCAGCGCCAGCAAGATTATTGGCATTGTTAGCGGTGCCAGAATAATTGGTTGCATTGATGGTTGCACCAGAGATACTAATCTGACCCGCAGTTGTATTCGTGTAAACTGTAGCATTACCAACCGCGATCATCGTAGTGTTGATAACGGCATTTGAACCAACGAACAATCCGTTATTGAAATAGTTGTTCGTCGAGGTAATATTTAAATTACCAGCAATAGTGAAGTTACCGGATGTATTGACGATAGCCGAGCTATGTCTTGCATCAGGCAACGTACCGGTAGTAATGTTGGTAGCATTAGTATAATAAGAAGCAAGCTGCCCATTCAAGTAAGTCGAATTATTTGACGTACCGCTGAAATTCGTAGCATTAATTGTACCGTAAGTTGTAGTGTTACCTACGTAAAGATTATTGGCTTGGAATGGAGCGATATTGAATGAATTATTTGTTTGATCAATATAGGGAGATGCATCTGGTTCCGGAAGATAACCATCAAAAACTTTCCAAACACCAGTAGCATGATCACGGAATAAACCAGTATGATGATAAATGCCATCATTGTAATTAGCAGCAAAACCAATATCTGGATTTGAATTAATACTATTTGAATTCAGATATATCATATTATCAACGACAGATAAATTATTTGCGCCGATAACCGTTACATTTCCACCAATAGTCAAATTACCACTAACAGTCAATGTTCCACTAATACTGGCATTGCCCGTAGTATTAAAAGTTCCAGTATTTACAGCAGTTGAATTAATTGTTGTATATACACTATTATTACCAGCAGTGATTTGAGTTGTGTTAACAACGACATTTGCGCCAACAACAAGACCGGAAGCATAAACATTTGTAAACTGATTATTGGCACCAGTGAAATTAATATTACCCGCTACAGTATAGTTACCAGAGGTATTAACATAAGATCCAGAGGAAGCGCCGCCGAGATTATTAGCGTTGTTCGCCGTACCGGTGTAAATTGTAGCATTGATTGTTGCGCCAGAAATTGCAATTTGCCCAGCCGACATATTTGTATTGACTGTAGCATTACCAACAAAATGTGATGTTGTGTTAACAGTTACGTTAGCACCAATGTATAGACCCTGACTGAAATAATTGTTGGCTGCAGTTAGATTGAGATTGCCACCAACCGTAAAGTTACCAGATGTATTGACGTATACAGATGCCGCAGCCCCACCGAGATTATTGGCATTGTTAGCTGTGCCAGAATAATTGGTCGCGTTTACAGTTCCAGCGCCGATACCAACTGTATTTGTAGTTTTATCAAACGTGAAACCAGCCGAAGCGTTCAGAGATATAGAATCGTTAAACTGAATTTGAGTATTAGAACCAGCAACTCCTGGTAATGGAGTGTACCAATAAACGTTTGCTCCATTGGTTGCAAGTAATTGCCCAGCACTACCTAAAGAACCATTTGCATAAACGGCTCTAACATTTGCTGTAAGGACTTTAATCTGATCTATGAAGCCAGATGTATTTGTTACAAGAGCTTGATTAGCGGTTAATACACCTGGGAATCTAGCGCCACCAATAGCAACAATTGAACCATTAGGGCTACCAATAAAAAGTTGATCGCCATTAGAAGTATAAGCAAGCTCGCCATTGGCCAATCCAATAGGATTAGCATTGGTAGTACTACGCTTGATTTGAATCTGATTAGCCATTAAAAGCTGCCCCCGTCTAGGTCCATTTGTCTAATGACATATTTATTGTTTGTTGTATTGAACACCAGCGTGCTGTTATTTGCCGGAGGATTTTGTGAAAGCTGAACGTCGGAAATCGAAGACACGGTGATATTCGCTATACTATTAGCTACAAGATTTGATGCATAAGCTATCGCGTTCGCGTAAGTCGTGGCATCATTAGCCAACATAACAGTCGAATTAGAATACCTACTAAGATCAGAAATGGCTGTAGTGGTTACAACAGGAATGCTGGATGGTATCGTCAGAAGCGAACCGTTCTGATTGACTACCTTAACTTTATATTGGTTATTCGTTATCGATTTAACTACGAAAGCCATGATTACCTCGTCACTTGTGGAGTGACCGTTACAATTCCTTCAACAATACGCGATCGAACCCCAGTAAGATCTTCGACCTCAACATCATATACATAACGACCTGCAACAATACTTCCCGTTGTTGCAGCGCCCATAGAAAGAGTTACTTGTCCATTACTATTCAATCCGACATTGAATGTGTAAGCGCTCGACGAAGAATATGTTTTTCTAATCTGAGAATTAGCCGTATAGCCTGTGAAATCGATTGGCTCGTCTGATATGTTGTGGATTGTATACGTTGTATTGAACGTAGCTCCCTGGTCGATTACAATGTTTATTTTAGCTGCCATGTCAACCTCTTATGGAACTATAGAAGTTCTGATGAATTTAGCAACAACATTTGCTGTAGATGGTGTTAGCTGTAATGCAATATTACCACCGTTAATAATAACGTCAAAAGTTCCAAGAGAAACGATGTTGAACAGAGTCCCGTATTCAGTTAGGTAAGGAGTTGTTCCGTCGTGTATAATTGAAATTTTTGTGATGTGGTAATAAGGATTTGGCGTCACCGTAGAGTCCGAAAGCTGCACGGTGTATTCGTATGAACGATATGTGGATGCCGAGACGCTGTCTATATTAGCAGCTGCTGTGCTATTCGTGAATGTATAACTATTTGCGAATTGATGACTGATACCGTTTAGTAACATTCTACCAGCCACAGCAACATTGGAAGATAATGTTGTCACACCAGCAACAGCCAAAGTATTTGAAAGCGTTGCGTTGCCTGTAACGACGATCGTGTTAGTAAACGTTGCGTTGCCCGTCACAGCTATTGTATTCGAAACAGTTATTGCCGAATTTACAGCAACTACGGTTGTGTTTACCGTTAGTATTTGCGACCCACCTGCAGTTATTCCAAGAGTTGCTGTTGCAGGTCGATAAATTCCCGTGTCAGTGTTACTAGTGAACGTAATCGCAGGAGCTCCAGCAGTGCCAGCTGGAACGAAAACATTATTTGAAATTATTACATTATTAGGATAAGAATTTGAAACGTATATTGAGTTCCAATACGCGGTCGTATTACCTAAACTGTAAACAGCATTTGACGAAGGAAGCAAAGAATTCGCGAAACTGGTCGTTCCAGTAACGATAAGATTTACTGTATTCGTGGTAGTTCCGTAAATGCTATTCGCATATACGACGGACCACCAACTGTTGGCATTACCGAGTTTGATAAAATTGTTTGAAAAAGGTATAATATCTCCACCACTAGTACCGGCATATGCTAGATTTCCGCCAATTGAAACGCTACCCTCAATTCTCAAATTACCAGCAATATTACTCGTCACTGCTCCGGAAACGTTCAGCTGGTTTACATTAGCAAGACCACCAATCAAAACAGAATTAGCAAAAGTTGTATTGCCGACAATCGTAGTATTTGTTGTGTTTGCTAATAGCGTATTGCCGTTAATTGTAAGAACGGAAAACGAACCGTTTGCTTTTATTGCCGTATTACCGGTTATTGTAGCGATAGCATTAACGTTGAAGGAGGTAGAGGTTACATTTGTTACAGATGAATTGACGTTCAGGTAATTACCACCAAGCGTAGTATTGCCACCTGTCGGAACGATATAAACAGCATTAGACGTGATTACAACATTCGAAAACGTAGAGTTAGCGTTGAACGATACTAGATTTGATCCAACGTAAGTGAAAGCTGTATTTGTTATTAGATTGAGCGTATTACCGACAGCAAGAGTTCCTCCAGCAATACCCGTATAAGCCACGAGAGTGTTCGCTCCGAAATAACCATTTACATAGCCATTACCGGTCGACAAAGAACCGGCAGTAGATGTGTCTATGGTAACTGCGTTTTGAGATGCGATACTAGCAAGAGTATTTGTTACGGTTATCCAAGTACCGAAGGTATCTGTATTCGATACGACGTTGGCTACTGCAATAGTCATTTGTTACTTCTGCCCTATCAGTTGTCTCAGCAGAGATTTGATCTCTTCTATATCATTTTTCATTTGCTGATTTTCGTCGACGATCTTCTTTAGTTTCATTTTCTCTTCGCGTTCTTCTTTGTATTTATTTAACTCTTTTACATTAGTGTTGAGAATCGCATTGCTTTGTTTTTCTCTGATTAAATTTTTATTGTCTTTTACTTTTAAAAATTCCGTCATGTTAGACCTGCAGAGCCAAACATCTCATATCGGACATTTTGGGAACGATTTGATACGTGTCGGACACGAGAACGATTTTAACGGCAAACACTTTAAACGTATCAAACACGCCGTCTGCAGAAGTTATGTAACGCGCAATACTGTTATTGTTGGCGTATTTGAACGCTCCAGCCTGAGACTGCATACCAGGAATCAAACCAACAGCGCAGTTAGAAGAAACGAACGAAAGGTTAGAAGCCAATACCATCGAAGTTGAATTTGCGATTTGATTTACCTGTCGTACGTTAATTTTTCCCGTTGTATTATCTGTGATATAGATAAAATCGCCAGCATTGAAAGGATCGGTTGATCCGACCGAAACATTAGCTGAAGACGAGTTAACACTAGCCGAATTGGCGACGATCTGAACAGAAGTAGGAAGATCGTATACGAGTTCTACATAGTCTTCTTTGTTCACAAGACTGCTTATGAGAGCCGTACTTGTCGTTTCAACTAATGCAGACCAATCTTTAGCTTGAAATGTATCGCTGTCAGAACCAGCAAGGAATTTACCATACACTTTTAAATCAGTGCCTGGGGGTCTATATGCAGTTACGTAACAAACCAAATCTTCAGCATCTTGCTGTTCAGCTAGAATAACATTTTTTGAAATATAACGAGTCGCGCTCGAAGAAATATTGCCCGTCTCTCCGAATTTGGCGACAGCCGTTATGTTAGCCGTAATAGCCTGCGTGGCGTTATAAATGCTGGTGTTTGAGATATTGAAAGTCGAGATCGAAGAAACATTTGATGACACTACGTTTGTAACGTGCAGTATAGATGAGTTACTGAAGAATACAGTACCGTTGGACGTAACGGTAGAATTAGCCTGTTGAACGGCATCGCCAATTGCGAAATTACCAGCAGAGTTGCTGTAAGATATGATGAAACCGTTTATTGAAGTATTCGGATAAACAAGATTATGTGTGGTCGTTACAGAGTTTCTGATTGTGTCAATGTACGGAGTGATTTTTGTATTCGATGTTTGAAGAGTCGCTGTTACAGTTAGAGAACTGTTTCCTACACCAGCTGATGGCGGATTAGCGAATTCGCTACTTCTTGACATAATTATTCTAGTTTTATCTATGAAATCATATGGAATTTCGTTGGCGATTGAATAGCTCGTGCTATCGCTTGTTCTTCCGGTATTATTACCTGTGCCAGAAAAATTCCAATATGTTGCTGTCATATTAGGCTCAACATCTGGAATCGTAGTCGTGATACCTTCATACATCAAATCGTAAACGTCGCTAATTACAACGGAAGCTCCAGAAGTTCTACCTATCAACAGAGCGCCTTGACAATTAGCAAAATTAGACGTTGCATTAACAGCGACCGAAGTCATTGTTAAAAACATATTGTCCCCACCAGTTATGCTTGAAAAGTTACCGGTAAGATTGGCATCATTTTTTACTCTACCAATGATAGCTGCAGGATCAGTAAACTTTAAAGCTCCAGAAAGAGTTAGCGTTCTAGAAGCAGCCGAAGCGCTGTTAACTTGTAAAATCTGAAAGTTAGTTTTTGCGCTCGTACCAACGTAGATAAAATTGCCTACGGCGAAATCTGTTGTCAAAGAAGTGTTTGCGTCGGGAACTGTTATTACGTTACAAGCTGAGGTTGTTGCAACGTTTCCGTAAACAGCAGAAGGAGCGGTTGTTATAGTATTAGATGTAGCCCCTCTCAGACCGCTAACGGCATCAAAAGATCCGTAAGTATTGCTCAATAATACTTTGGTGTTGCTTGCGTAATAAACAGTACCATACGCGGTGGCTTGCGCGAGGTTCGCTGTTGAAGTTCCCAGAGGTTGGAATACCATTTCGCCGTTCGCAAAGGTATTGGAACCGGAGATTGTAAGAGATGTATTACGCATATAGTTGTTTGAGACTACCAGCTTCTCTTGTTTTAAAAAATCACCAATTTTATCAGTTACAACCAGGTGATCCGTCAACGCATTATTAAACACCGCTGTCGCCGAAGAAGAAGTAAAATTAGCGATATATGCGGTGTACTTTAAACTTTCGTTTTGCGCTGGAGTGAAATTTAAATCGTTTGAAGAGATAAACAGAGAACCAAGTTGATTGTTGTTGGTGATAGGAACGTTCGAAGATACGTCAGTTCCTCCGAGAGCACCAACCCAAATTTGATATTTTGAATCATTGGCAACTGGAGCAACAATAATCGCGTACTGCTCATTCGTTCTCAACATTACTGGAGTATCAAATTCAAATGTCGTCGCAAGAGATGCGTCCGCGCTTGTAGTCACTGCCGATGATTCGATAGTCTTTGATCCATATGGAACCACTATGTTTGTCGGAACACCATTATTCGTTTCTCTAATCTGAACTTCAACTCCAAAAATAGTCGATTTTTGCTGAAAATAAAGATCAAGCTTTGTTAGAAAAACTGCTTCGACGCCAGTAGAAGGCTCATTAATGATGAATGTTTGTGCAATTGGTTTCATTTACTTCCTACTTTATCTTCTTGGTGGTCCGAAGCCTTGACTGATCTGTGAGATATTTGGTGGTTCATTTTCAGGTGGGCAATGCGGATTTGGAATGCTTGTATCAAAATACTGCCAAGTGTCAGTCATCACTTGATTTTGATAAACGGTTCTCGTTTGTTTTTCTTCTTCTATATTTATCGTTCCAGATCTCACCTGTAGATTTGCTTTGCTTTTTTGGACAGATAAAGCAGAACAGAATAGCTTGGTTGAACATTGAGTTTCAACTGCGCCTTCGCCTACGGTTAGATTACTAATGTCAGTAATGCGGAATTCAAGTTCGCCTTGTTTGAACAATCCAGCTGGGATAGCCAGAATACCATAGGCATTACCTGATGCATTGCTGTATAAAGCTTTACCCCAATCTGTAATACCAGCGTACTGGAAATTACCAGAAGCTTTAGAAATATAAACTAAATTTCCTGCGTCAGTGAAATTATTACCACCGGAAGGAACTAAAGCTCCGGAGTAAGAAGCAAGAGGAAGAACGTCTTGATCAAGAGCAATTCCGTCTAGAAAGACGTGCAGCCTTGTATTCGGTTTCATACCTCTCGCGTAGAAAAAAATCTGCCTAGCTGGAACAAACTTCTGAACCGATACATCCGTAACATAATTTCCGATTTCTACATTTGTATCAGAAACGGCTGTGCTAAATCTTTTGTTGATCTGTTGCTGTTGTTTAGAAAGAGTTGTTGTGACATTAGTTTGCCAAGTTTGAAGCTGACCAGCTGCATAGTTACCACCGCTATTTCCGATTTGATTGTCACTAGATTGTTGACCAACAAATTGCGCTGACCCATAATCAGTCCAGTTACCGTATTGCGTTCCAAACATAGAGTTTAGAGAATTTGTAGCGTTAATAAAGTTAGACGACAAATCTAGATTACTATTGATCACCGGACCTTGTGTGATATCCGAGTCAAGAATACCAGGGGGATCGAGAACAACTGTGCCGCGATACGTATATTCACCTTGTGTGCATTTTAAATATTTCGAAGCGAAAGGCTGTTGTTGAATTATGTTGTTTGAAGTATGAGGAAGCATTACGACATAACCCTTTATAACCGCAGTAGAAGCGGAAGGATTAAATTTCATACCAATAGTCTGCTGACGGAAATAAGGTCTAGCCTCAGATTTAGTTTCATCAATCGCGATCATATAATTAGGATCGTTTACATTACCGATTGAATGGTTCTTAAACGGATCAACAAGGATACCATTTTTAAAACGATTCTGACCTGTATCGCCGCTACGAACAAGAAGCGAAGATGTTGCTTGTTCAAGCAGAGATAAAGAGGTGTAGTATTCTAGTCTGTCAATACGCGTATTGATTTTATTGATATCAGCCATCGTATAACGTTTTGTTTGTAGAATGCTGGTCTGAACAGCATAATCATAACGATTATATGTCTTGGCTTCTGCTGGAGTTAGCGAAGGATAAGGTGCAACAGTAGCAATACCAATGGTCATCGATCCAGGAAGTTCCGGAGGCGGTGCCGGGTTGATTGCTGGCGTTCCCTCGGTTACGAGAATCTCACCGGAAGTTGCTAAGGAGATTCTATCTTTTCTTGGGAGATAATATTGAATTGTTGACTGGTAGTTTGTTCCCGGAGTTGGTAGATACGAACCATTCGCGCCATAAGAATAAAGAGTCAAAGTGCCCGAAGGATTGATCGTAGCAGACCCAACAGAAGAAGCGTTCGCGACTGCCGTATTAACAGCGTAAGGGCGGAAATCGACGCTATCTCTCAGATCAAACAAAGAACCGATTGTTGAAGTGTACTGAGGAATCTGATAAGTTTGAATAGCCGAAGTATTTGATGTGTTTGCATCATCGACAGGGTAAGAAGCTGCGTTGAAGAAACCTACACCCTGAGAAGGGGACGCAACAAAATTATCTACAGAAACAAGTAGCGTTGCGTTTGGAGCAATTGGAGCTGTTGTTGTAAGATAAGCAAACCCATAATAACTATCTCTTTGACCATTATCGATTCTGAAAGATGTAACTCTATCCGGATTTGATGTCGAATACGTTCCGCCGCTGTTATCAACGTAAACAGAATTCAATTTTAGAACATCAGGGATACCAAGGCACCAAGGACCAGTTGTTCCTCCGGAGTTTGTATTAGCCTGGATTTTTACGTAAGTCGATTTATTGATAATTTTGTCAATAGGTTTAGTGCCAGAACGAAGAATATCAAAGTAAACAGATGCATCGAAGTTAGCATTGGCTGTTTCACCAAGAGCGATGTTTGCTGTCGTTGTTGAAGTAATATTGATTGTTCTGGTTGAAGTCTGAAAGTTTAAAGGAGATCCAGCTGGCCAAGTCTTTTGATGATTTAATCCCGAAGAAACAAAAACGAATGCCGAGTCAACAACCATAGATGTATTGTTAGAAATCGACTTGATAAGTTTCGTTGCTGTATTACAATAAAAATAATCACCAACACCATAATCGGTCAAGAACGTAGTAGAAGAACCAACGACGTTTGGAGAAGAAGTATTTACAGAAACCGTTCCAGTTTTGTTATTACTATAGCCAGTTGTTACAGGAATTACAATGAACGTATTTTCTGCAGACTCTGTCAGATATCCTGTTCCGTAATTAAATGTTTCTGTTCCCGATCCAACCGCAGAAGCTAGAGTAAGAGATAGAGAACCACTTGTCGCTAGGAATGTAGCGTTTGCTCTGTTTCTGTAAGCATACTGAGCTGTCGAAGAAAACCCTTCGCGGCGAATAGCTTTTTGTCCAAAAGGAAATATCGCTGTTTCACCAGCAGATTCTTGAATCTTAGCAATAAAATTTCCGTTGAAATTTTTATCTAGAATGATATCAGCTACTGCCTTTAAGCTTCCATTATAGTAGATAACGCTTCTAACATCATCAATTTTCTGACCAGCAGACATAGAGATATTGAAAACATAAAGGGAGTATTCAGCGTCGACTCCAGGCACACCAGAGTAATATTCAACGCCTCGTACGTAAGCTGTACCAATTTTTGTAGAGGAAGAATAAGATGTACTTAGAAACGTCTTTCCGGCTATGGCTGTTTTTGCGACGCTGTGTAATTCGACTTGCGCAAGTTGATCATTATTGAAATCACCAACAAACTGATTTACATTAAAGTAATATCCGAAATTGGAAGTGACAAGCTGATTTGTTACTGTTACATAATCAGTTGCTTTACGTAGGTCGGCTGCATTGTTGTTGATAAACTCTACTCGATAACCCTTGACGTAACCAATACCTGGAGAAGAAATAATACTGAGATAAGTTGAATTAGCCGTGTTCTCTGTGTAGTTGTATTTTTTGTCAGTGCTCAGAAGAAACGGATTTACAATATAGTCACCGTTCGTTTCAAACGTGCGGCGAGCTGTATCTTTCGCTAAAGCAGCATACTGAGGATCATTCTTAATTGATACCGGTAGACCGTTTTTGAAATCACAAAGCGAAAAGAAAGTTGCCGTATTAGATACAGAGTTTGATGCTCTTGAAACCAACATAGGGACGAGCTTTAAACGATGAGCTCCGGGAGCGTCGTAGTTTGGAGAGCCAGCAGCATTATCAAGAAGCGATGTGTCAATTTCCGGTGTAACGATTTCCTCATCAGCTTCAAATCCGACAGAAACCCCATCAGGTATATTATTGTATCTGTTAACAACCAAAGTTTGAGGTTCGACGCGAATGAAAAATCCTTTTTTGAAGATTACACCCTCGGTTGTAGTGAAGGCATAACCTTTACCAGTTGAATTTGTAACAGTCGCTACAACTACATTACCAACATTAACAGCGGAGTCAGTTTTGATCTGAACAGTCTCATTGTTGGCGAATACGGTTTGCTGAGATCCATTCGCATACGTTGATGAATTCAAATATTTAAGATAAAGCGTATTCAGATTAGGATTTTCTGATTCGTAACCACTCAGAGCGTTTACAACGCGAGCTTGAAGACCGTTTGTGTTAATTGCAATTTTACCGACGAAATCGTTAATGTTAGAAATAGCGGAGTTGTTTGCATAGTTGTCTTTGATTTTTACGTAATTGTAAGAATTGTCGAATGTGAACGCGCAACCTTCAACGACAGAACCTTCTTTGAAAATATGACGACCGAACTTGTCAATCTGATCTTGTAGAATAGTCTGCATCTGATTGAGTTCGCGTGCCTGAACAGCCGAAGCTGGACGATAAAGTACGCGGTAAAAATTCTTTTTTACGTCGTAATCGTCGAAGTAAGGCTTGCGCGAAAGATCTGTGTCTAGTGCCATTCTATCCTCTTAAACTAAAATTTAATAACAATACGTATTTCTTCTTTGGAAGTCGCCGAACGAGTAACTGGCGTGAAACTTTCAGTATAAATCATTTTTCCAGAATCTCTAACTAGATCTGGGTTTGTAATCAGTAAGTAATTATTGCAAGTGCCAGCAGCGCCCGAAGTTTGTCCGTTAATAGCGTTCGAACCAGCCTGAAAATTATTTACGTCAGATACATCATTCAATACGAGTACTGGATACACCCCAGTAACGTTTGCTGTTGCAGCAACTCCATTATTTATAGTGCGACCCGAGCCGAATGACAGGTTTGCGCTTACAGAAGTCAATTTTAAGTAAGTCGAATTCGCAAAAGTGCAAATACCGTTAGCGTTGGTTGTCGTGTCCGTGACTGTTTGACCGATCGTAAAAGCACCGCTGATTATTGAAATAGACAGATCTTTTTCGTCGGTCGCTGAAACGATTCTACCACTAGCCATCGAAATATCTTGCTGAACATACTCGTTTTTAGAGAACGCGCCAGTATTCGCAGTGAGAGTTACTCTCGCAGTTTGATTGAAACGATTACCGAAATTCGAAGATACATCGATAGTTCCGTTTGAAGCGTAGATACTAGAAACCGTAGCGTAAGCATTTACGATGGCGTCGTACATAACATCGCCAGTAGAAAACTGACCAACAACGTTGCTCATGAAGTATACAGTATTGCTTATTACTGAAGTGATTACACCAACAGAGCCTGAATTCGATTGCGTAATGATCTCAGCCGAGTTTCCGACAGGGAAGTAGATTGTATTAGCGGTAACAACATTTGACGTTGTGTTCGAATAATAACCTTGAACTGTGTTAGAAATATTGAACGTTCCCTTTACATTCTTTAATTGAAGGAACGTAGAGTTACCATATACAACAATTCCTGCAGCATTTGTACTTGACTGTAAAGCGACCTCGCCATTCGCCCAAGTTCCAGAAGTGCTGTTTAAAGTCAAATTAACACGATCAAAATCGGTAAGAGTTATTTTAATGTCTCTGAATTGTGGATTTTGTAAGATACCTACTTTTCTGTAAGAACCATAGCCAAGGATCTTATAGCTCTCGTTTGTAATTGTGTCAAACTTAGCGTCAACCCCAACGTATCTTCCGCCTAGTTCGGTTACAGAATCGTATCCATGCCCGTACAATGGAGAGATAATTGCTCTGGCTTTAGCTCCGATACCGTAGTTTGTGTTGGCGTAAATTGAAACGTTAGCTTGAGTGTATCCGGTGCCTGGATTTACAATGTTAATACCAACAACGTCGTAGCTAGAATTAGCTGCAGTGTTGACAACAGCAATAGCAATGGCATTCGAACCATCTCCAGTTATGCTTACGGTCGGTCCGATCTGATATTCGGTCTGATCGTTCGGGAGGTTTAATTGAGAGACTAGAGTCGCATTACCACTCGACGCGCTGTTCGCTGTTGTTTTAAAAAATACTGGGTAACCGAGTTTAAACGTTCCGTTGGGCTTGTTGATTGTAATATTCGGATTACTTTGCACAGACACAATCTGCGAAAGCTGTAGCGAAGATTCTCCATTTACGTAAAATTGAGTTCCTCCGCTGTTAGCCTGCCAGGATCCCGATACGCTCGATAAGATTACAGTCGAAGAGTTTGAATACGCGATAATTGCATTTGCGCCTTGGTTAACAAGACCGGAATTGGTCATATTAACTTTCTCACCCACGGAGAAATACACTCCAGCAATAGAAGAATTTGTAATAGAAACCTGCACAGAAGTTAGGTTAGTGTTCGAAACGTACCCATTCGTTCTTCTAATTACAATAGATGCAGGCTGCGCCGCTACATTCATTTTATAGTGAGAATTATTAGAGGCTGTAAAGGAAACACCAAAAGGTAGATCTGTAATCAAAACAGTGGTGTTTACGTTGTTTGCAACCCTACGAATATTACTTACTGTATTAGCACCAACTCGAATATATTCTCCGTTCGCATAACCATTAGCTGAATCATTCAGCTGAGTTCCGTATCCGCGAACAATCTGATTGTCACAATACATAATCGCTGTGGCTGTTTGCCCTTGTAGAGTATGACCTGTTTCAGTTGGACCCTTAGTAAGAGCAATACGCGAACCGGCAGCAGTTGCTTTTAGAGCAATGACAGTAGAATTTGCAAATTCGACATAATAAGTTGTACCAGATGTAAGACCGGCTATTGTCGTATTACCAGCAGAAACTGTATAGGTAATTAGATCGTTGGCGGTATAAAAAGCTGTGGCAGAAGCTACGTTTGCGACCAAATAAGTTACGGTCGTATTACCAGTAGCTGTTCCACCGGTTGAGTTAGTGATAGCTATATTTGATACTGGAATAGTTCCAGATAAAGCAAAACCTACTCCAGTATTCGCGATTGTAAACGTGAGACTACCACCTGTTGAGTTTGTCGTAAAAGTGACAGTGGCATTGGTTGTTGCCGATTTAACTGTTATGATATCGTTATTGTTATACCCAAGAGCGATTCCTCCAGACAAAGAAATATTGTCTAAACGAGTAAGATTAATAACGTTATTTGAACCACTGCCAGTTCCAGCAGTGACCGCAGTATTAGAGTTGAATGTTTGCGCCGTAGGAGCGGATATTGTAAGAGTTGGAGCTACGAAATAAGAATTACCCACAGCTGTAATATTGATAGCCGAAATCTTACCACTAGCATTAGCCTGAGCATTAGCAGTTGCTCCGGATCCAGTTCCATTGGCTGTGATTGTTACTGTAGCATTAGCTGTATAACCGGAACCAGCAGTTGTAACAAAAGCAATATTACAAGATCCGACGTTACCGACAGAGACGTTTCCGGTCTTTAAGGTTCCTGAGTACGCTACGTCAACGATTGGAAACCCATTCTGGAAAAGTGTGTTCGCTGCATATCTTGTTATCTGCACGACAGAACTATTGGCTGCTAATACCTTACCAGAAACGCCGGTATCAGACTGCGACACCGTAGAATTAGAATTAAAGTAGCCTTGCGCATACAAGTAATTAATTTCATCCACAGGCTGTTCGATAAAATATCCTGTCGCGACAGTCCCAGACACATTGGCGAGATCTAGTCTTGTGTAAGTATCAAACGGTTCGTTTACGTATATCTGCTTTGAAGTTCCATTAGACGAAGAAATTTCGCGAATCTGACCTGCTCCGAACCCCGATTTTAAATATATTGAGGATTTTACATAATAATCGTCTGTGTTAGAAGACGATTGAGGAAGCTGAATTACGTAATTACCGACCGTTCCGCCGATATAGCCAGTTTCATAAACGAAGTAACTATTTCCTCCATCGGTAATTTTAATAACATCAATAGAACCCGGAGTTGTGTTTCCTTGAACAGCAGCGTTCGTGCTAACTGGAATATAATTTGCGGTTGTGAATTTAGAGTTTGATGACGCGTCGATCGTATACATGTATTTCCAGACGTAACCATCGCCAGTTTTAAACGTCCCGGAAGTGGACGTAAGAGTTGGTTTTACGTAGGATGTAGTGCCGTTGTTATTGTCGATACACTTATACACTTCGTATTTGTCGGTTACAACGTAGAATTTTTTTGAATAGAGATCGGTATCCGTCTGATCGTAAACGTCGTACTTGGTGTTGATAACCCAGTCGTAACGCGGAATCAAATTACTAACGTCTGAATCAGTAAGAAGTTTACCGTAAAGCAGATCGTCATATACGGTTTGTTCCACCTGAGCAACCGAATTGTTAGTTCCTAATACTGCATAATCGTCATCACCACCAGAGCTGTTAGCCCAAGGTTGTGGTCTAGACGCAAACATGTAATAACCATTTCTGTTATTACGAATGTCAGTGATGAAACCGTTTGCCTGATTTATGTAATGGTTAATCGTAAGTGTTGCCATTAGTTCGCCCAATTACCTTTATGCTATTTATGATTGTGTAAGGGAGAAAGATATCGGCATAGATTGCTCGGACGTAAATTCATTTTTTAATCTGAAACTTCCAAACAAAGCAATACCGGATGGGTGTATCAAATCCTCGACGATGGTTTTGTATACGTTCAACATTCTGTTAACTAAAATATCGTACGAGAAATCTTGATAGTAATAGCTATCTTGTATTTTCATAATATCGCTTACGAATCCTTTATTGCTTCTCCAGTAACCAGTTCCTTTTCCTTCCGTGTCGATAACAGCTGCACCCGTCACAACAATTCCTTGATTTACAGGCGTCGAAAGGAAAACCGTGTCTCCGGGAGAGAAACCGAAACCAGAATCAACAACTTCTACAGCCGTAGCCACACCTTGAGAATTAGCAACAGTTGAAGTGATTAAAGCATCTCGACCTTTGATTCCGCCGAATCCATCCGGATATCTTTGACTGGCGACTTTAGGTTCCAGTACATTGATATACGGATTTGAAGAATAACCAACTCCGGGATTAATCTGAGATAGGAATGCAATGGTGCCGGCTTCAATAGTCTCGAACGATAACGTATCGCTAATTACAGAGTTTAAATTAGCCACAGGATTTTTTGGAGCAAAAGACCAATTGGCATTCAAATTTGCGTTAAGATAATTGTTTATGTAATCCGTATTAACATATAAAATTTCTTTGTTAACGAGACCGCCAACTTTAAATGTCGCTCCTGTTCCACCACCACCAATGACGCTCAAGACAGTTCCTGAAGCGCCATTCGAGTTGGTTACTGTATCACCAACGTAAAAATTTAGATTAGAACTAAAATTGATCATCTGAACGAACGTTGTGTTAGAAAACGTGATAGTGCCATTCGCTGCAGTGTTCGAACTAACTAGCTTATCTCCAATCGCAAAAGACCCAATCGTATTTGAAACATTTAAATATAGAGACGTCGCGACTGTCACTAATGCATTAACACTGTAACCGCTACCGCCGTCAATGAGGTTGAACTGAACCTTACCATTCTCGTCTCTTATACCTGCGATTCTAGCCTTACCATTAACGCCTGTTCCGGATATATCTACCAAATCGCCTTTTTTGAACCCCAAACCGCCATTTTCAATAGCAACTGCAGTAAGCGAACCAAGAATTACAGGAGCATTATTTAAATTTATTTCAGGAACTGATTCAGAAAGAATTCTCTCTCCGTATTTGAATCTACCGTCAATCGTTGAAAGATAAAGCACATGCATAAAACGATTGTTAACGATTTTTTGATTAACTGATTCAACAACGGCAGTCGCGTTTCGGCTACTATTGTAAATTTGTTTACCAATCAATTTTTCCAAGTATTTACTGTCAGACACTTCAATGTATCTTGGAATGACCCATTCGCCATCTGATGGTTTTAAAAGGAAATCGCCGGGAATGTATATTTCAATTGATTCATTATAAAGAATTCTGAACAGCAACTCGTACGCGCGCGGAGTACCTTTTGATCTGTAAAGATCAAGAATATGCTTGACGAGTAGTCGTTTGTCCGCTATAATAGACTCTGGAAGTGATTGAAGATAAGTATTCTTAAAGTACTTAACGAAGTTTGCTTCCGTTGAATCAACGTCGACATAGTCAAGTAGAGACCTAGAGTGATACAGAGCATTACCGGGTGATTCGAGCCACTCATAATACGCTTTCACGAACGCAATGAAGTTCGGACCTTCTTCTTTATAAAAAGCAGGAAACTGCTGGGGAATGAAAGGGGATACAAGCTTCTCAATAGACATTAAATTGGCACTACCGTAATGTTTAGATTAGCAAGATCAATCTGAATCAAATCGTTTCCGCTTGCCATAATATCTTGATTCGCAGGCGAAGCGAAGAACTGTATTGACGACGAATCAACAAATCCGTTAATCGTTATCTGATTTAGAGATATTGCACCGTTTACGTAATTGATTGACCCTGCGGTTGAATAAGACTCGTATCCGGGAAGAGTAACGTCTATCAGATAAACGTTCTTCGAAGAGTTCGTTACTACGATTTTACCTCCTGGTAATTGATTGATTAAGAAGGTATTATTGATTGGATTATAATCCGTATACTGGTAACTTCTACCGCCACTTATAAACGTAGTCGAAGAAAACGAACCTGGAACGATTGCATTTCGATAATTGATATCGATGTAAGTGTCAGTGTTCAAATCTGGATTTACATCTTTTCTCATAACGATAGTTGTTTCGTTACTACTGATGCTCTGATCTGAATCGTTGATTGCGGCTTCCAGTCTTGAGAGTTTGAATTCAATATCAAAGTCAGTCAAGTATTCGGTGTCGTATATTCCTATCGCCTGGTTTACGATTGATTGCACGTCGGCTAATGTTTTGATCGTCGCGGCACTGTCGAATTTGACTTTAGAAGTGACTAAGAGATATAGATAATTTGGATCAATGACTTTAGGTTTGATACCTAATGTGCATTTGTTTTGAAGATATGTTTCGATGTTTTGTTTCTCTAGATCTGAGAGAGGAGCTCCGGAATAGGTCACCGGAGTGATGAACACTTTACCGAATTGAACCGAACCAACAACCGATTCGCCTCCGAACACATTCACTGTTTTGACTTCGGTAAAGTTACCAAGAACCATATTCTTGAAATCAGACATCGTAACAGCTCTGTCCTGAGTCTGATAATGTCTTGGCGCGTTGTACCTAATAGAGTCGATTGTTTCCGCCGAAGCGCCGCCAGAGCTTCCCTTGCCGAATACAGTGATGGTCGGACTCAAGAAACTTCCTAGACCGTTTATCGCCCCGATGTTATCGTCAAGTGTGAAGTTCGTAGAGCCGTCTGCAAAGGAACCTGAGCATGTTCTATACGTCGTGTAAACCAGAGCATTATTCAGAGGCTTACGACCAAACACTCCATCTCCGAAAACAATTTCATAACGAGTGTCTTCCGTAGCCTGAAGAAAGTAAATCGTAGAGTTCGAAGTAAGACCGTAAAGGTTTGAAGCCAAATTAAAATAAGTGTTCGTCTGACTGTTATTTTCTGAGACGAGAACAACCATAGAATCTGTATCGATATTGTCGTTTGTCATAACGAAACGCTGAGCTTCAATTGAGCTGTCTACAACGAATGCATCGCTGATATATATGCCTTCGTATATGTTTAGATTGGCAGTAAAGTAACCACCCGAAGGGTAGATCACATGCGACTGGTTTGTTGTATATGTAAACGTACCGTTGCCTGATTTACCGGTAAATTTAGTTCCCGAAGGAATCGAGAGCACCGAAAGACCAGTCTGAGGAAAACGCACGTTGATTTGCGCTTCAGATGACTTGGCTGATCTTGGTATGTAGTTTAGTTCTTTGGCTCTTGAGATAACGCTGTTACGCAGCTGCGCCGAGTCTAGGAACATCTCAGATACAGCCATGTTCATATAAAATGCATTCAGGTGTGTATTGTATGTTAGGATGTCAAGCAACACAGACATATTAGAACCATCGAAATCGTAGTCAGCGAATTGCGTCTGTGTTTTCAGATACGTTTTCAAACTTGCTTTTAGACTATCGAAGTCTAGATTTACCAGACTGATTGAGTTATTTGCCATTAACGTACTCTTCTTAGGAACAGGTTTACACTTTGAACTTGCATACTATTTATTATTGAAAAAATGATATTGATAGCGACACGGTCCTCTTCTGAGAAAGAAGTAACGCGCACTTCAATCAGATTGACTCTTGGTTCATGAAAACGAATAGCGTTTCCTATAGCGAATCTAAGATTTTCTTCCATAATGACATCGTTAGGCTCGAATAAAGAAGCATACACATCCGAACCAATATTAGGCTGGAATGGTCTTTCGCCTAGATTGGTTAGAATGATGTTCTTTAGTGCCTGCTTGATTGATTGCTCGTTCTTTACACGACCAAGATCTTTGGTGATTGGATGTGGAGTTAGACCGTCAAGGAAGTCCGAGAACAGATCCGGAGTTACTTTTGTTTGGGTAAAATGATCTGATCTTGTTGACATTTGATTATCCTGCAGATATATCTGAAACTGAAGAAGATGCTGAGTGACCGCAAGATGCAGAGTCTCCAGATCTGACTACACCCTTTCCATTAACGAATACTTTGCTCGATCCACCAACCATTACAGCGCTGTTGTGTGGAGTTTTACCGTGGGGAGTTACTGAATCGCCAATCAGCGCTATTTTCTTGCCATGCGCAAAAACATTGGAAGAACTTGCTATAATAGAACCACCAGCATTATCCCCATCTACACATATACCAGCCATGTATTATCCTTATGGGTTAAGATTGAGCGGATTACCGACGATCTTGGTTTGACCAGAAGCTTCGATATTAACAGCGGATGCTTCAATTTTAGTCTGCCCAGAAGATGTCGATAGCACCTGACCAGAAGAAGTAATAGTCACATCACCACCGATTGTCTTTAGTGTTATAGTTTCGGCTTCGACCTCAAAATTCTTACACTTGATTCGTATGTTACCGCTGCTGATGATTTCAATATTACCACCAGAAGTTACAGACCAATCATCGTTTAGTATTTCGGTCTTTACGCCATTGATATGTGTTACTGAATCTGTTCCAACACTTTTATATTCTGCTCCAGCAATACCTACTGTTTCATCGCCACCGATTGATTCATATTTATCACCAACAATAGTCTGTGATAAAACACTACCAACGCCGACAACATACTCACCACCCGCAGCCATGTATCGGTTACCAGCGGTCTCTTCTTTGACAGAACCATCAACGTTGACATTCATTACGCCTCTTACCTTTACATCGTAATGACCGTCAATGGTAGTGCTGAAACCATCGCACATATAGTAATATGCTTTACCAACTGAATTGACCACGGTTCTTCCGTCTTTATCAATTTCGGCGTAGCTACCTTTAGTATGAGCGATTCGCAGACTTTCCTTATCTGGAGTATCATTGATATGAATCTCATGACCGCTGCGTGTAATCGTTGATTGATTATACGGGTATTCGGCTTCGAATGTAGATTCCGGATGGCGTCTGTTATTTGCGTCTGACATAATATATCCTTATGTTACATTCAAACCGGTACGCATGTTTTGGCGTTGCCTTGCCAATACTCCTTGCGAACGCATGAAATTGTTTACTGGCTGTGTTGTGCTACTCGACGTATACGTAGCCTGACTTATGTTAGTTTGGAAGACAGAACGAACACCTGAAACAACAGTTGGTATCAAAGCAGCTACAACTCCAGCCATTTGAGCTCCACTTGCTCCAGCACCTAATACTTTAGACATACCAAATGCCTGCGTAAAGTTAAGGCTACCAGAGACTGCCTTCGATAATGTATCAAATGACAGAGGCTGCCCACTCAGTAATGTATTACCGATGGTTGAAGTGAAATGATTCTGAGCTGCAAAAGTAGTATGTTCCTGCGCGCTCGCGTAGTTCGGCTCTCCATTTCTTGGAGTGTAAACAGAAGGATTAGTTCCGTTCGGATCTTTCCATTCAATGAATCCAGGATACGGATCATTGTCAACTGTATAATATTGCTGAATGTATCCGTCTGGAGGAGTCGACAATGTATAAATCGAGTTTGGTCTCGCAGAAATTGATGTAGCTACGGAGATTGCAGGAGGCAAAGGAATTGAATTTACAAGCGAGTTCAAAGCATTATTAGCGGTCCCTGTAATTACAGCGCCAGCTGCAGTAACTGCTCCCGTGGCAGTGTTTATAACTGTATTGATTCCGCCAGTTATCGCTCCAACAGCTGAATTCAACCCGCCGATAACAGAAGCCATTGCATAATTGGCTGTATCAAATAATCCCTGATTGATGAGATTTACGCCACATACTCGAACATTCAATGCATTTATAAGTTTCTGAACCTCCTGCACTTTAGAGACAGCTGCATTCAACGTACCGAGAAGTTTGAACAGACCGATCTTTTGGGCAAGTTTCAGTAGAGCGTTTTTGATCGCCTGAATTGCTGTATTTACAATTCCCGAAACAATACCGGCGACCGTGCTTCCTAGGAAACTTATTATTGAACTGATCGAAATAAGGTTGTTGTTCAAACAAGGAAGCGAGGCGAGCGTACCAAGAGGATCAACAGCGTTTACAATATCAAGAACGTTCATACTGCTGTTTTTATTATACGAAGCGGTAGTCGGTAGAGTTGGATTAGCCATCTTTGATTCAACGAGGCTAGTCAAAACTCCACCAGTTGTGTTACTTACTGCTATGATATCAGCCTGACCCGAATCAATATCCGAAATACTGACTCTATTCTCGTTCAGCGATGTATACGGATTGTTTGGATTACCTTGGCTTCCCGGAGGTATACTTCCGGTTGCTGTATCAATAGTTGGTGCACCACCCGTAGTTTGACCCTCTACAGCATCGCCTGCTCTACCTACAGAACCGATAATGACAGGTAGCTGTTGATCAACGTCAACCCACTGACCGAACACTCGAGAACCAACTACAAGACCAACAGGCGCAGTTCCCATACGACCATTAGCGGCTGAAGTTACAGCCTGAACAACCTGCGCCCAAGGTAAAGCATCATCTGGTATATTTGTTCTGTCATCGTGTTTACCATAGATTCTAACTTTAACTCTACCAGACTGATGTGGATCTTGCACGCTGACTACTTCAGCAATAAAAATGTTTGATACCTGGCCAAAATTACGATCTGTCATAGTCCCTCCTCGAATCTACCCTTCAATGCTTCAATAATGCAGGTATATCTAGGTTTCTCCTGTAACATACCGATTCTATGATGTATTCGCGAAATCAAAAACTTACCGGACATCAGAGGATCTTCCTGCATGTTATTAGTCGTTCCCGATCTATTCGGTAGAGTGCAATTGATTGTCACGCCAGCTGTAAGTTGTGTGTCACCTGGTACTCTTATCTTCAGCGAGTTCTGTAATATCTGAGCTATGTATGCTTGGAAGTCAGCTGTCGATTCAGGAATATGAGTCAATGCTCTTTGAGATACGTCGATAGGTATCAAAGCTTGCGGTGGAATTCTTGCATTGAAATAACGGTTTATAAAACCAGAAGAAACATCTGTTCCTTTTCCGCCGTCTTTGAAGTTTGCATCGGAAGTCTGAACATCTTTAGTTTCAAATTTCCAGGTAGTGAAGTTGAATGTCGTTACTCTTCTTGGACCACCGAACGCGATACGATCAATAGAAGAAAGCTGCTGCGGAATAGAAAACGCCAGAATGTTATTGTCTTGTTCGTTGCTCAATGAGTTGATATTGATAGCGCCAGACTGCTTGAATGACTTGACAGGCTCTGTTGCAAATCTAGACTCAATCGTGCAGAATCTAAGTATTTGCGATTCGTTTTCTCTTGATTCAAAAAACACGTATGAAGATGAACGATTCTCTTGTGTCGAGACAGATCTAGCTCTGATCATTTTGATTGCGTCAAATGGACTCTTATGAGGTATCAGAACGTTCTGATTACCTCTGGTCTCTTCAACTTCAATTCTTTTCTTTGTAAAAAGATACTGATCGCATACGTCTTTGATCATATTTGAGCATAAATCATCATAACTTTTCTGCACGTAGTTTGTCTTGGCGTACATCGCTTCTTCTGATACGCACTTCAGAACATAAGTCTTGGCTCTCTGACTTTCAAGCTGTTGCTGATCGCCGATCTCATATAGAGAGAATGTGAAGTTAGCTTCTTTGAGGTTTGGGCTTTTGAACGTGAACGTGCAAGTCTCATCACCAAGTAATCTCAGATTACCAATAATGTCCTGTGTATCAAGAACTGTAATGTCACATACCACTCCCGGAGTAAAGATACTCTCGTAAATAGATGCAGACACAAATGATCTGGTTAGATTGAGGCTTCCGCGCTGAGAAGTGACAATCAGATTCGATACCAGAATATCACCAATAGACAAACTATCTGACATATTACCTCAATAGAGTTTTCAGTTCTTTAGCGAGTTTGTTAGAATATTCGCTTTTCAGAACTTGAATAGTTTTGTTTCTCTCGTTGATCTCGTTTTCGTAGTCGTAAAGGTAAACTGGATCCCAGTAATTCAGTTCCTCTACTGGTATGTTGCTGACAAAAAGCGTGGCTGTCGTATAGTTTTTGCTCACGTTGCTTTCTTTGCCAACAACTGACATTGTATTGATACCGACATCTTCAGTTACAATTCCCGAAGTATGATGTATCGTTAAAAACGATGTTGACTTACCACAAACTTGACCACTACCAATCAAAGCTGAATTACGGTAGACGTTTACGATCTCATCAGTTATATAGTCTGAACCATCTACATTGTAACTAACAACATTATTGGTTGATCTCTTCCAGTCAATTGGTTTTCTCTTATAACCAAGAGGAGTAGTCGACTGGTATACATCTCCATATATGGGCTCGTAGAACTTCTTCAACGTTTGAGTGATCGTTTCGAACTGCGAAACGGAGATAGAATCCGGGTATGAATACCAGTTGTTCCTGTAGTATTTGATCTTGGTTACTGAATTAACGTATGAACCATATTTCTTTACTATGAAGTCTTGGAAAGTTGCCTGATCCATATACCAATCATAATAAGGATCGACGATCTTGTTCGTTAGATGGAGAATCCAACCCATGTACTCGTCGTTATAATAACGATCGCCGATGTTATCGGGTCTTTCGCCCTCTCCAATATCATATGCGTAGTATAGCACAGGACTGCTGTAAACAGCATTTAGAACAACTGCGCGCTCCGTGATGTTACGAACGTAGTTGTTCGAGTATTGGATTATGGGGAATTTTTCGAAATACTTCTCAGTCATTTATTTTAATCCTCATTAGCGATTAGGATCTTCCCCAGGTGCTGGTGGTGGAGTTAACAATCTAATATTTCGAGTTATAGCAGCAGTATCATCAAAAGAGTTTTCTTCGAAATCATTGTTAGTCCAGTATTCAATTTCTTGCATCTGAATGCTTAATGTTACAGCTGTCGGAGCCTGGGAACGTTTGAAAAATGACGGTCCCGAACCAGCAGCATAATTAACGTCTACACTTTCGATAACACAAGGTTTGAATCTGTAAAGGAACTCACTTGATGGAAACAAACTTACAATAACCATACTCGGAAAAGTAAAAAACAATCCATTACTGTCCGAGACTCCAGGAGAAGTATGGAACTGAAATTTACGAACCAAATCTCTTATTTTACCTGATTCTTCTTCGTCTCTAGGCATAAGTTTCCAGGAAAAATTGTGTTTCTTAAAAGTGGGTTGTTTGAACAAAACCGTTTGAAAAGGATTAACAGCTATTCCGGAATAAGCAGATGCTGCAGCTGCAGCTTGTGGAGCAGCTCCCTGAACAGCTGCAACTGCAGTGCCTTCTATAAATGATGCGCCCGCTCCAACTATTCTTCCCAATCCTTGTGTTAGTCCAGCTTCGCCTGTAGCAGAAGGACCATTTCCAATAGCTGATTCCAAAGCAGCGCCAACGGCAGGTCCGAGTGGTTCAGCTGCATAAGAAACGTTCAAGTTATCTTTCAAATTACTTGGTAAAGGTAAACGAACTGTTCCTTCAGATCTCAAAAATGGAGAATCATTAATTGATCTTTTTTTGTATTCCTGAAAATTGAAAGAAATATAAAAATCTCTATTGGATTGCACAAGATCAGAAGGGAACACTATCTGATTTTGAAATTGATTAGCCATTCCAGCTCTTCTGTTATACAGGTTAACAGCATCCCTAGTTGTATAAACTGCTATCGCAGCAGCTGCTAAACCCGTAGCAGCTTCTAATCTTGCTTTTGTTAAACCAGCTCTTACAGCTAAACTCAATAAATTCGTTGATGTATTTCTTGGATTATCACCCATTTGTATTCTACCTTTGATAAATACTGGTTGCTTCTATTTATAATGAAATTGAGAAGATGGCAAAGTACACACAAGGATATTTCAAACCAAGAAATCCGAAAAAATACAAAGGCGACCCAACCAATATCGTGTATCGATCTAGTTGGGAGCTTCGATTGATGACTCATTTCGATCAGCATCAGGATGTTGTATGGTGGAAGTCAGAAGAAACAATCATACCTTATCGTTCACCAGTTGATGGGAAAATGCATCGATATTTCCCGGATTTTCTTATAAATACAAAAAACAGACAGGGATTGAGCGAGACGATGCTGATCGAAGTCAAACCGAAAGCGCAGACGATCGAGCCTAAAAAACAATCAACGGTGACGAAGCAATACCTGAACGAAGTCTTTACATGGGGCGTGAATCAAGCCAAGTGGGCTGCCGCCGAAAAATACTGTAAAGACAAAGGCTGGAAGTTCGTCATCATGACAGAGAAAGAAATCTACGGTAAATGACCGCCAGCGTCTTTTCTGAGTAATTCTTTCGTTCTATAAGGTTTCTTTTTTCTTCTTTTTTCAATTTCTTCTAACCAACGATCGCCGTACTTTTGTTTGTAAGACACACTTTTGTGCGCTTCACTTTTTCTTTTTCTCTGTTCGTCCGTGTTTCTTTTCCCGACGTTCTTGCCGATCATCGCGAGACGTTTTTTGTTTTTCGTCTCTTCCGATTCTTTATGACCAGTTCTTATTTTTTTGAAGTGTAATTTATTTTGTTCCGTGCAGACGTGCGAACAACATTCGGGTGATATTGAAACGTTGTCAGTTTTATTCAACCAATTTTGTTTTTTCGTCACACCCATTCTACGCAAAACTTTAGACTCCCAGAGTCTAGCTTGCTCAGAAGAATCAAAAACTTTTCTAATTTGTATTAAATCCGGATGTCCATGCTCTTTATAGAAAGACTTAACGTGCTTCGACGACGTAAAATAAGTTTTCCAAAGATCGTTAGGATTGCATTTTTTACCAAAACGGACACCGTAATAGTAAACGTTGCGTTCGGACCAACCGATTAGATATGTATAAGGCTGATAAGTAGTCATAGCTGATGCTCCTCTAAAGCGTTAGAGTCAGTGGGACGGCAATCCGCGACTGACAACCTTTTATTTATAAGGAACGACATTTTGGTATCATACATTTTTCAACAACTATCGCAGCGCGGCAAAGCAGAAGGTATAGACAGGTCTGATGTAGAAGAAGCGCGCGAATGGTTTAGACAGGCTGCGTTAGATGTTCGCACTGTCAACCGTCGTCGAATGATGAATGACAAACAGAACATCAAGACTACTCTAGACCAGAAGTCTATTGGCAAGATGTATACGTTTTTTTACGATCCTAAACACAAACAAACACTTCCTTACTACGATTTGTTTCCACTGATTTTTCTTGTTGATTTCAAAGACAACGGATTTTTAGGAATCAATCTACATTATCTCCCGCCTGTATTGCGAGCGAAACTCATGGACGCTCTGTATCAAATTGTTAACAACACCAAACACAATGATACAACAAAGCTGAAGATCTCTTATCACGTGCTGGCTTCTGCTTCTAAGTACCGTTGGTTCAAGCCATGTCTGAAACATTATCTCTGGGATCACGTCGCGAGTAACTACCTAAATATTGAACCTACTAACTGGGATTCCGCGCTGATGCTACCGACAGAACAATTTAGAAAAGCGACCAAAGACAAAGTCTGGCGCGAGTCGAGAGAAATGATCTAATGTTCAATATCGCAAGATTTTCGGCTCACATAAATAATAGTGGAACTGTCCAAACTAACAAGTTCATTGTAAGAATCCCACCACCCATAATTTTGCGAAATGGGTTTGAAGTGGTACAAAGATCAATCGAATACAGAGCGAACTCAGTAAAAGTTCCCGGAGTCGATCTAGATACCCAAAATGTTTCACGTTATGGTGTGGGTCCCTCACAGAAATTCCCAACCAATGTAAACTTCACGGATGTTGATATCAACTTCCTCGATAACAATAACAATGCTTTTTGGAAATACTTTGCGAAATGGATGAATGGGATATTTGACTATACTGGGGTGAGTGGAGGAAGTCAACCTAGCTATAAAGTTGAATACAAACAGTACTATCAGACAGATATTCAAATATTTGTTTTTGATAATGCCGGTCGTCAAACAAACGCTATCATTTTGAAAGAAGCTTTCCCGATTTCGTTGAGTGATGTTAGTTTGTCCTGGAGCGAAAATAATCGCCTGTATGAATTCAGTGTAAGATTTTCATTCAAAGAATGGTTTTACAGTGGTTATGACATGGGCGTATATGAATCCGGAGCAACTATAGGTCCTGGTCAAACAGCACAAGTAGTTCCGCAAAGAACTGAATCGCCTAGACCACCAACAGGCGTCAATCAAGCAGTTGGAAATGAAGGTTTTATTGGTCTGAATGGTGAAGTAGTACCGACGCCGGTATACCAACCAGGATCTTAAACATTAACAATGGAGTTATATTATGCCACTACCTAAAATCAAACACCCAATTTACGAATTTCATATTCCATCATCTGGTTTCGATCGTAAGAAAGTAGAACCTTTTCGTCCGTTTTTAGTCAAGGAAGAGAAGCTTCTGTTGATGGCTAAGGCATCGGAAGATTCAGGTGATATGCTCAGAGCAATCAAACAGGTCGTAAACAACTGCGCTATCAATGATTCATTCGATGTTGACAAGCTGGCTATTTTCGATCTAGAGTATCTATTCATTCAACTGAGATCTGTATCTGTCAATAACGTCGTGAAGGTTTCTTACCGAGACAATGAAGATCAAGAACTGTATAACTTTGAAATTGATCTGAAAGAAATCGAAGTCAAGTTCCCGGAGAAAGTTGAGAGGGTCGTAAAGATCACCGACGACATGGGAATACAGATGCGTTATCCACCAGCATCTTTGTTCGACGACAAAGAGTTTTTGAAATCAGGTGAAGACGCTTTCTACGAATTGATCGTTCGTTGTATTGATAAGATCTACGATGGTGATGACATTTTCGATCCATCAGATTACACCAAGAAAGAAATCGAACAGTTTCTTGACGATGTTGGTGTTGACATCTTTCAAAAGATTCAAACATTCATGTCCAATGTTCCCAAGTTGTATTACAAAATTGAATACAAAAACAAGAATGGAAACAATAGGGTGATTGAGCTAACAACGCTCTCAGATTTTTTTACGTTGGATTGAACCATAATACTCTAGAGAATTACTACGTTTCCATATTCTCGCTGGTTCAACACCATAAATATTCTGTTGCAGATATTGAAAATCTTTATCCTTTCGAACGTGACATCTTTGTTGAAATGCTCCTGCAATATCTAAAAGAGCTTGAAGAGCACAGGAGAAAAAATGCCTAGATTTGCAACACCGGATCCGGATGACGACAATAGTTTCCCAAGACCTGCGCAGGATGAAGTGAGAGCGATCAATAACTCACCTAGAATTCCTGTGGGTACTTTTGGTTCATCTCAAACGCAGATGAACCCAGCAGTCGGTCTGGCTCAGGCTGAGATCGATGCTATGATAGCAAAAGATCAGATAGCAAAACAAAACGATCACTGGGCTAAAACATATTGGCGTCCGGCGATGGGTTGGCTGTATATGGCTATCTGCGCATTTGATTTTATAATATTTCCGCTTCTCTCTATTATCCTACCGATATTCAGAAATGTTGTTGGTGTGGATTTCCCATACACAACCTGGCAGCCTTTGACTTTGTCTAGTGGTGGTTTAATTCATATGTCATTCGGTGCTATTCTTGGTGTAGCTGCTTGGACACGCGGTCAAGAAAAGATTGCAGGTAGATCGTAATGGCAAAAAGAGCTCTACCTGCAGCAAATAGAGTAACATCAATTGCCAGTGGAGCTGCGCGTGCAGCAACGAGACTTGGGTCTGCTGCGTTCAATAAAATGTTTCCTACGCTTGGTAGGATTCTAAATAAAAGTTCTGGTTCTAAAACTGATAGAGAAGAGTACGATTCTAAAAGAACAAGAACATCGTTGAATGCTTCGTTCAGCAAAAACAACGATACATTCAATGCGATTATCGACGCGCAAAGTAAACAAAATCAATTATTAGAACAGATTCTGGCTGGACTGAAAAGATCATCTAATCCTCAGTCAACTTCATTATTGCCTGGGCTGTTGGGTGGTGGAGACAACGACGGACCGAATATTCCTGATCTACCTGGATTAGATAGACCAGAACGCCGTCAAAAACCATCAGCAAGAACTAGATCTCCTAGATCTCGCTGGTCTAGATTTATGAGATTTCTACGTAGAAGAGCGCCTGCGATATTCGCCAGAATAGGAGCTAGATTAGCTACGAGTGCGGGGTTAGCTACGGTTCCTATTGCTGGTTGGCTTGTCGCAGCAGTTACTATCGGTCTCGCTGTTTCGGACGTTTATGCTGTATATCAACTTTGGCAAGAGTTTAACTCTTTACCCGAAAACGAGCAAGACGACGATGAAGATGAAGAGCAAACTCCAGCACCACCTCCACCGAGCCCAGAAGAACTGACAACTGCTGAGCGCCAGCAAGAAGCTGCTAGAGAAAATCTTGGTGACACTAGTCAGATGGGTGATACGCAAAATGTCACTCCATCAGAACAACCTGTACTCGATGCGCAAAGACAACGTTCTGAGGAAAGAAGAGAGCAGGCTGGTCTTACGGAAAATCTAGAAGATCCCGAAAGACAAAGAATAATGGAAAGGCTAGCTCGAGCGAGAGAGTTAGCAAACAGACCAGGTCAAAATGGCGTTGCTGCGCGAAATTCTATTCCTAGAATAGAAGCAGAATTAGAAAGACACAACGCAAGAAATCCTATTTCTCAGGAAGACGCGTCTAGAATTCAACAACCATCGGCTCCAGTAACAGTAAATCAACCAGCAGCACCAACGACTCCGCCGGTTGTAGCAGCTCCACCTGCATCTGTAGCAGCTCCAGGATTATCTGAACCGTCAGCTACGCCAGCACCAGCAGCACCAGCTGCAACACCGGTAGCAGCAGAGCCACCAACCAAACCACCAGCTCCAGCTGCTCCAGCAACAACTGAACTACCAGCTGCGAAACCAGTAGTAGAGCCTCCACCTGCACCAGAGACAACATCTCAACCAGCTGCAGTGCCGGTAGTAACACAACCAATAACTCCAGCTGCCGAGCCAGCAGTAAAAGCCCCATCGACTGCAACTCCAGTAGTAACTCCACCTGTTACACCATCAGCTCCATCTGGTCCACGCGAAACACCACCAGAAATACAAACACAATATGAGACGGACGAAGAAAAAGCTCCAATGTTGGAACTTCAAATCTCAGCTGATAGAGAAACTGGCGAGCAAACATCTAGATGGAATGTATTAGAAAAAAATGCTGGCAAACCTTCGAAAAAAGATGAACTCCCTGAGTCATTCAATGCTATAAGACTTGAGGGTAACACTCTTATCTATGATTTTGATAAAATTCGTTACGAAGCGGGTCTTATCAAGTTTGAAGGCGAAGGTGCTACGTCAAAACCAGCTGCTTCTCCTGTAAATAGACCAAGCCCAGCCGGAGCTCCACCACCACCTCCGCCTCCCGCGAGCGTGAATAGAGCGCCACCTGCTGGTTCTTCTGGAACTGACGCAACTCCAATCAGCGCAGGTCCTGCGTCTGCAACTACTGGTGGCGGTAATGCAACTGGAACCGACACCGCTTCGATAAGTGCAGGTCCAGCTTCGGCTCCTACTGGTGGAGGAAACGCTACAGGTACTGACACTACACCAATCAGTGCAGGTCCAGCTTCTGCTCCTACAGGCGGAGGCAATGCGACTCGTGTAAATGCTCCTTCTGTAACATCAACCGGAGGAGCAACTCCATCATTCTCTGGTGGCGATCAGCAGGCTATGGAAATGATAAAGAGGCATGAAGGAAAAAGAAACGCTCCATACAGAGATAGTCTGGGATTATGGACAGTCGGTTACGGTCACCTGATAGGAGACGGTAGATCGCTACCAGCTGAATGGAACAGAACGTTCTCGGACCAAGAAATAGATGCCTTGTTTGCACAAGATTATGCGAAACACAAACAGGCTGCCGAGAGAATACCTGGTTTTGAAAAGGCAAACGACACAGGAAAAGCTGCTATCATCGATCTAACATTCAACATGGGTCCCGCATGGTTTAGAAGATTTCCGAACGCATCGGCTGCTTTGGCAAGAGGTGATTTTGAAACGTTCGCGAATGAAATGCAAAACTCTCTTTGGTTCCGACAGGTTGGTAGAAGAGGTCCAACGATCGTAGCTATGCTTAGAGCTGGTAGTAGTGGAGGAGCACAAACAGCTGCAACACAAACGCCAGCTGCACCTTCTTCAGGAGGTAGCGTTGCTCAGGCATCGACAGAAAGAGTTACAGCTGGTAGAGAACAAACTATGAGCTCGCAACGTATGGTTTCTAACTTCAATCAACAATCGACTCAGAGAGAACAAACAGGTAAGCCCTCGCAAACATCTGTTTCCCAGAACGTCGGCGAAATTCCTCTGAGAGTAAGAATGCTTTCTACATTCAATCAACTAGCGCAGGCGTCATAAAATGGCAAATACAAGTAATATGTCCTCGGAAACTGCAAGAAGAATGGCAATGGGTTTGTCTCCTTCTACCTTTAGAAGAGAAAGTGGCAAGGTTACAGAAAACGATATTCAAGAATTTCTCGCAGAGACCAGAGCTATGGTTTCAAAAAGAATGTCTGCCGACGAAGTCGAAGATTTTATGTACGATTTCGAAAAAAGAACACGTGCAGAAAATCCAATCAAACAACCTGTAAAGAAACCAAAAAGAGGTAGAAAAAAACTACCAACCAAACCAAAAATCGATTTGGGTGATTCGGTTGTTATTGTCGATAAAAACGAAAATGTTAGCACTGTTGTTCCTGCAGAAGCAAAACCTCAGGGAAACGTTCCGTTAGAGGCTAAGACGCAAGAACGTCAAAGCGATCGTCAAAGTTTCAAAGGAATGGCGAAAGCTGGAGCTCTGAATTTAGGTTCTGCAGCATTCAATAGAATGTTCCCAACTCTTGGTAAAGGTTTGGATGCTCTAAAAAGCAGATTAGAAAAACAAGAGAAAAACACAGCAGACAACAACACTGCGAACAAATCTTATTCGCGTCAAGTCGAACGTTCTTCGGTTTTCCTCAATACTATGTCGGAAAATCTGAATAAAACAAACGACATATTGCAGCAGATATTGGTTGTCGTAAACAGAAACGCAACGAATAATCAAACACCTGCTGCAGCTGGTGGTTTGGGAGGGATCCCAAACATAGATTTACCAGATGGAAACAGAGGTGGGTCGCAACAGAGAAGAACCCAAACCGTACCGGATACTTCTCCTCGCGCAAAACCTAGAATGAGTCTTGGTAGAGCAGGTATGTTTGGTGGAATTGCTGCAGGTGTAGCTGGTTTAGGAGCTTGGGCGTATAGTGCTTTCAGTGGTCGTGGAGAAGACAATGCACAACCAGAACCTCCGCAAGCTGCGCAACCAGTGCCACAGGCTGCACCACCAGCACCAAAACCAACTCCGCAGGCTACACCGTCAGTATCTCAGTCGCCACCTGCAGCTGCTCCCGGAACAACTCATGATATCACAACTGGAGCTCCGATTGGCGCACCAGCTGCTACTAGAGCACAAACGCCATCACCAGCAGCTACAGTAAATCCTGCAGAAGCAGCAAGAGCAAGAGAAGAAGCACTAAACGCAACAGCGCAACGTTATCAAGCTAGCGTTGAAGAAAAAGCTAGGGTTGGAAGGGAAAGAGCAGCACTAGAAGAAAGATATGGTCAGACTGATACCGAAAGAACTGTTCGCCCGGAACCTGGTTCGAATGTTCGTTTCAGCCCATATAAAGAAGCCGCATATTCGGATCCAGAAGCTCAGCGTCAACATTTAGAATTGCTTCGTCGCGAAAGTCAAGCTGAAATACAACGAAACGCATCTTTTCGCTCAGCTGCCAGAAACGTTGCAAGCACAAGAACTGGTGGTTTGCTTGGCGAAGATGCAGATGTAACTCCTCAAATGATTCAAGCATTGACTACGCGATATGGTTACACATCTGAACAACTTCAAAGATATGGTGGTGGTCCAACTCAAGAAAATTTTGTTAGAGTAGGTGGAATATATTATGCAGGTACGATAAGACGTCTTTTTGACGATGAATTGAAAAAAGATCTAGAGCGTAGAGCAGCAGCCGCACAAAACAACAACACCAGCGATGGGTCTGGAAGTGACGAAGAAACTGGCGGTTCTGGTGGAGATGCAACACCCGTTGAAACACCAGCTGTAGCTCCTACTCAGGATGTAACAACAGCAGCTCAACCGCAACAAGCGCAACGTGTTGCGGAAGCTCGAACATCAGAAAATGTAAATATTCAAACTTTTAGAGAAAAAGATCCGGAAGGATTTCAAGAGTTTACAGATTTCGTCCGTAATAGACAAAGAGAAATAGTAAGAGAAGAAATACAAAAATTACCTTCTAACATAGACCCTGTTTCTGCTTCAATGTATAGAACTTCAATTGAATCACAAGCTCGTAGTATTGCACAACAAGAAGCTATTGAAAGATTCAAAGACAGACTTGATGCCGCTGGCGCTAGAACTTCACAAACAAGTGTTAATGGTACACCAGTCGAAAGACCTGCTGCAGCTGCAACAGCGCCAGCTCCATCCACATCAAATGTTTCGACACCACCAAGTCCATTTACAGAACAAACAGCAACTCCTGAAGCTTCTGGTGCTGTAAATCCTATGTCCGATCCGAGTGGATTCAATGCACGTATTCTGAATGTTCGAGCCCAAGAGATATTATTCAAAGCTGATAAGTTTGAATATTCAGAAGGGTTTCAGTTAGCTACTGGTTCGCCAACTCCTACTCCTGGTCCTGCTGCCGGTGCTGAAGGACCTTCCTCCGCTGGCGGTACAACTCCTGGTCCTGCTCCAGCAGCGACTACAGGAGCGACTAGTGCAGCTCCAGCAGCAGGTGTACCTGGAGTTACACAAATCGGATCAGCCAATATCACTGGTCTTGATTTCGCAGCTGGCGTTGATCAAAGAATCAATCCTGGTATCGCAGATAAGACGAAAGAAATTCAATCTGCTTTCGGTAAGAAGCTAACCGTGACGAGCGGATTCAGAGACCCAGCTAGAAATGCCAGAGTCGGTGGTGCAGGTGGTTCAAAACATCTGACCGCTGATGCTGTCGATGTTCAGTTTCCTGGTAACCAACAGGAAACCATTGATCTTATCAAGGTGGCTTCCGAAAAAGGTGCTGGTGGTATCGGCGTATACAGACCTGGTTTCTTGCATATAGATACCGGAGCAAAACGCGTATGGGGTCCGGATTATAAAGCAACGAGCATACCTGATTGGGCTAAACCCGCTCTTGATGAACATATGGGTAAACCTGCCTCTAAAGCAGGAGGTGGAGCGGCTGCGGGTGGAGGGGAAACTGCAAGCCCAATGCCAGGCGGTCAGCAACAAGCCGCAGCTGGAGCAGCATCTCCTTCAGCGCCAGCGGCAACTCCGGAGCCTTCAATGCCTTCTTCCGGTGCGGCAATGTCTTCGGCTTCTGTTGCTGACGAAACAGCTTCTAGACCAAGCGCAGGACCAACAGCGCCACCACCTGATACAACCGCACCTATAACCGCAGCGCCACAGGGTCCGAGCCTACCAGGCATTGATCCTAATAACCCAGGACCGGTTGAACCTGCGGATGCTGGAATACGTTACTCAAGATTGTTCAACATCGCTGCATAAAAAAAGACGCCGAACAACTACTTTCGAAAAAGTAGCCGAACGGCGTCTTCCCCTGGCAGGACTCTAGAGTTTAGGTAGCGAGCTTCTTCAGCTTTGCAAAGAATGCCGTATCATCATCGTCATCATCGGATGTTGAAGGAGCAGCTGCTGTGCGCTCCTGCTTAGGAGCCTGCCAAGGCAGATCATCCTCGTCTTCAGCAGGCTTACGAGCTGCCGCTGCCGCACGAGCAGCCGAAGGAGCTACGCTCCCGTTATCATTCAGACCCAGAACCTTATTCAGCTTCGCCTTCAGTTCCTCATAGGTCTTGAAGTTAGAAGGAGCAAGGAAAGCCTGCAGCGAGTGTTCTTGCTTCCAGATTGACTCCATCTTATTGTCATCATCAAAGAGCGGTTCTGCCGAAGAGAATTCCGACTTATCGTAGTTGCGATAACCATCAACGTTACGAATCTTCAGCTTGAAGTTTGCACCAGTCCAAAGATCGAACGGGTTCATCGGCTTCTCATCCGCATACTGTGGATTCATAGCATCGTTAAGCTTGTCGTAGATCTTCTTACCAAACTTGAACAGGAAAACCTTACCGTTATTTTCAGGATTAGCCTGATCCTGAATGATGTAGACATTGGCAATATAATTCATCTTACGCTTCTGAGCACGAGCCTGTTTACGACTAGCGGACTCATCATCGCTGGACATATTCCAAAGAACGCTGTTCATCTCTGCAACAGGGTCGGTCTTACCGATAGTTGTCAGGCAGTTTTCGATATACCAGCTTCCGGTCGGACCCTTGAAGCCATGCTCGAACATCCGAATGAACGGAACTTCTTCCTCGCCAGGAGCGGGAAGGAAACGAATAACGGCATAACCGTTACCAGCCTTATCGACGTTAGGATACCAGAAGCGAGTGTCCTTACCGCCATCGTTTTGTTGATTCAGCTTTGCCAGTTCTGCTGTCAGCTTCTCGAGAGACTGACCGCCACGCTGCGCCTTGAGTTTTGCAAAATCCATATGTATTCTCCGTATGTTTTGTGTATTTGTATAATCGTATGTCTTGTGTAGGAGTTTCCTCCAACACTATTTATACTACGCCCTTTCGGCGAAAAAGTCAAGCACTATTTTGTTGACCTTTTCTTTATCGTAATTTACGAATGGCGTGTATTTCTTGATCAGCTGACCGATCTCTTGCCAGATGACATCTTCTTTTAGCTGTTTGTTCCAATACCTGTAACATCCTACAAGATCCGTTAGGATACAGGCTGTTTCGATATTGATTTCACCACCAAGATACAAAACCAAAAGATGACTTAACTGGCGATCTTCGATAGCAAAATTACGATCAAAAGGAAACTGCAGTTTGCTCAAATCTTTTTGTAACAGACAAGTCAAACTCTCTTTTCGTTTTAACCAATCCTGATAAGTTTTTTCTGCCCCATCGGAATATGCTATGTCGCGTATCCAAG
>Ga0209085_1000314_pt1 | contig 36082 bp, 30 predicted proteins | sample C_131016_EF_Meta_FD_187310 | JGI IMG/M metagenome (GOLD analysis project Ga0209085, IMG submission 187310) | Freshwater microbial communities from Lake Croche, Canada to study carbon cycling - C_131016_EF_MetaG (SPAdes) (version 2) | ecosystem: Environmental > Aquatic > Freshwater > Lake...
TTTTAAAATATCGTAAATTATTTTCTCTGTTCTATTGGAGAAGCTAATCCAAACACCATTAAACAATAATTCTAACCTTGTGTTAGAATTATTTAAGTCCAAATTCATCATAGAAGGTAAAGACTTCTGTGATGAATTTGACAATCAATATAAATCAATACTTTATGCTTCCAAAATTTAAATTCGAACAAAATATTCCCGATCTATCACCTAATATAAATCGAAAAGTTGAATTTGCTGGTTATTGGTTAGATCCTATATCTTCTTTAATGGATATAAGGTTTAATATATGGTACAAATCTTCTACCGATACTGAATGGGATCCATTCCTTGTAAATAGTCAAACATCAGTTATGAAAAATCCAAATACTGGAAATTTCAATTTTATCTCAGGTCAACCTCTTTCTCTTTTAGTAACGAGAAGTACATTAGTAAATATACAAACAGGTCAAATAGTTGATACAGATCCTCGAGATGGCACTGTTACTACTGAATTTGAATTTTATGAATCCCTATTATCAGATTTTGAAAATAAGACAGTTCCATTATTGAAATCGATATATCCCAATGAGAATCAATATGGTCTTCCTCTTTTCATAATGTTTGCTCTCGATAAGGCGATTTCACAAAATCGTTTTGATTAGTGGCATACGAAATAATATACAAATTTAAGCCACTTAGGTGAGTTTGTATATCACTACCTAGATGATTTCTAATTTACCATTTTTTAAAAGGAGAGTTTAAAAAATCAATATATAGATTATATTTTCAAACATTCTTTAAGAAGATTTGAAAATATATGGTAAGGAACTTGCCATTACAGAGGCCGAGAGAAAATCATACTTCTGTAAAGAGGTATACTCTATGAAGCCTCAAACACATTAATCTTTAGATAATGTGTAGTTCATAGGTATATGAAACACAAATCTTTAATTTGTGTGTAGTTCATTACATAAATAGATTTTATGAATAAATTTACGAAAGTCGTTGAGAGCGATTCCCAAAAAAAATATTTTCAAATACAAGCCAATGTAACATTGGCAATAAAATCGGATACCGATTCAAGTGCTGCCCATTTAGCAGAGATGGATCTGGGTGGATTGGAATACTTATCAAATTTTGAAATAGTAGATATTTCTGAAGTGGATAGAGAGGAATATAAAGAAATGATGTTATCTGAACAAAAGATATCAAAGAGTGAATCTATAAACCAATCCGTGAAAATGTATTGGGATAATAAATTTGGAGAATCGAAACCTAAGCTGGCACAAATTTTAGAATTTTATCATTTTTTAAGAATGGTCGGAAATGATAAAAATATTATATTAGATACATTAAAAGAAAAAATACCACAATTAAAAAATGAAAAAAATATCAGAACTAAGAACTACTAAATCGAATGTAAACATCTTCAAGCAAAATAAGAATGATGTTGGATCCCAAGAAATGGAATCTGAGTATGAACCGACTTACATGACCCCACAATCTAAATTATTCTCTAAATTATTCGAATCAAGACAGATGGCTCACGTTTATCACCTATCAGTAAAAGGTGACATGGGATCTTATGCCAAACACATTTCTTTGGGGCAATATTACAAAGATATTTTAAAAATAATAGATGAATTGATCGAAACATATCAGGGCCAATATGATCTAGTGAATGATTATGAGACAATCGACACCATCGACACCAGATCAAAAGATCCATTAGTGTATTTCGAGGAATTGGCAAAATTCATCAAAGATAATAGATATAGAACCTTCAGAGAAGATGACACTCATCTGCACAATATAATAGACGGGGCAGTGGCTCTTATATACAGAACAATTTATAAATTGAAGTTCAACCGATGAATTATGAGTAAAAACAAGCTCATATTAGAATTTACTGAGTTCAATGCCATGAGGCTCAATCCTGACTCTGCTCAGATGTCAATAAGTGTGGATAATCCATCCTTGTCTATAGGAGCTTTTGATAAACACGAGGATAGTATTCGAGTCGGCATTTCAAAAATAAATTCTATCATACACAACCTAATGAGTTCCTCTAATTTTGGGGACTTAAAATCGAAGCTTTCTTTAGATGATCAGAAATTAACCTCTTTAAAAGTACTGAAAGTATTCAAAACCGATTATGTTAATTATGTGGTCTATATTAGTTTTGTGGTAAATGAGGTTGAGTATTATGGGGAAATACAAAATGTATTATCGGGCAATCCAATATTCAAATCAGAAATTTTTAAAGATAATAGTTTAATTCAAACTAAAGACTGGGTGATTCGAATAAAAGGACTCATAGTAAAATCATTCAAGAAATGGATTTATCCAGAAATTGGATACTATAGAGCCTTGAAAGGAGATATAAATTGTTTTTCTGTTTTGTATGGTACAATAAGAGAAATAAATGAGGGGGATGTCATTAAAGTCATTAGAAGTTCGAATGAAAAAATATTCATAAAAATAAAAGAGGATGAATATTTTTTAAATGGGGATAATTTGATGTATTTTAATTGGTGGTTCGTAGAGATTTGAATGTTTAAACTTTTCCACTTAAAAAGATAGAATCATTAAAAAAGGAAAAAAATGGAGATATCAAAGATCTGCCATATATATGAGCTAGGTAACAAAAAAATACCGCCTTATTTATCAGCCCTCCAAGCAGTCTCTGCTTTAGAACTAAAAAGATTATATCCGAATAAACCAATATATTTCTATGGGGATGATTCAATGATAGATCACGTAAAGGAAGTTAATATGGACTCTCTATATGATTTCATGCTCCCCCTACCGAAATCAAATGACATAAATACGGATATATTTTGGGCATGGCCTAAAATGTCTATATTGGAACCAGATATGCTCATCGTCGATACCGATGCCGTCTTACAAGCTCATATAGATCCATCAAAAATTAATGTGGCTCACGAAGAGGACACAGATATGTTTCCAGCATTTCACCAAAAACCAAATGGTCATTATGAATGGCCTCCCTATTATCTCCACAGTGAGAATAAAATGCTCAATACATCTCTTTTATACATTCCCAAAAATTACTCTATTTTATACGATTATTTGAATGATGCTCGAAGATATGCGATTGGTATATCCAGGGATTTTCAAAATGGAGAAGAAATAATCAATAAAGGTGGATGGGAAATGATGTGTCTAATAGAACAGAAATTTTTATATGATATCTGTCATTCATCTAATATAGATTATGAACAAGCGACGGAAATAGAACCGCAGGTAGGATATAGTTTTTCTTATTCCCATTTAGGTCCAAAGAAAAAAGAATTGGGTAGTCTTGGTCAAAAAGCAGAATATGATTTCTTTGATAACATCATAATATCTACTCTCAGAAAAGAAAAGTTTAATAACATTCCTCTCATATTAGATATCTACAAAAAATCTCTTTTATCCTATAACCAGCCAGTAGCTGAATTCGCATAAGGAGATACATAAGTGTCCGTATCCGAAATTGGGGTTTGATTGCCGAAAGATCCACTTCTTACCACAACGAATGTTACCCACGGTGACTGACTTTGAGTGGGAATATCAGATCCAAAAGCATAGGGGAAACTAAATTTTATTCTAAACTTAAGTCCCGAAGGAACTAATACAGATTGGCTATAATATCGGATAGCATAATTTGTTTCTGAATTCGAATCGTTATTGTATGAATCTTGGTTTCCAGTATCTATGTTGCCAATTTTTTTCCAATTATCATCAGAACCAATGTACCATTCTAACTTATGACATATTTGGTAATTATCACCCGAATTATAGAAGTAAAAATATCTATCATAATCAGTAGCTGAGTTTACAAACTCTTTAGAATTAATAGAGGATGCGCTTGTGTAATTATGTATTCTAAATTTAAAATAGTTCTCTTGAGCAGTTGAGGCTGTTATCGATAAAACATCTACATACGACCCTGAACTTATTGTTGTATTAAATGAATACAGTGCCCATTTATTATCTACTCTATCCCTATTGAATTTATTATCCCATATTTTTGTTTTGGCAAAAGCCACTGTTTTAGTCGATAATGATATTTGGTCCGTACTATAAGTAAAGACAGTGATGGGATATCCGCCATTTGAACTCGATATAAATTCAACCAAACCACTATTATCAGTTCTAAGGGTAGATCGAATACCATTATATCCATTTGATAGGTAATATGGGATACCATCTTTTTTTCCAAAAAATATACTACTTGATATGTTTATTGAACCATTTACATCGAGTGCATAATTATTAGTGGGCATTTTATTTATACCAATTTGATTGGGGCGCACAAAAAGACTCTGATTTGATGACTGTATAGGGTCACCAAATTGATCATTTCCACTAATATAAAAATGATTGAAAGTAATAGTAGAATTATCGAATTTTATGAAAGAGTCGCCTACCCCAGGACTTATAAAAGAATCTTTCCCATCATAATTTGTTCCTATATAAGCCTTATTGTTGGAATCTTTATAAAAATTGATAGATAATGGAGTTGATCCAGTTACTAATATAAATTTAATCAATCCATTTGATTCTATCCTAATTCTTTCATTTACGTTATAATTATTATCCGAGGTCCCTATCGATACCCCACCTCGAATTCCCATAGGATTGAGTGATAAATAGGGACCACTATAGACAGTTCCTGTTCCATCTATATATCGTATTTGGTTTCGATATTCAACATAATCATATCCATTAAATGAATTATTTCTCAAAAAGAATTGAGAACTTAGGATAGATCTTGAATTTGGTCCATTTAACGATGATCCAACAGATGATAATAGTGAGAGTCCATATGATTCATCTCCTCGATTGGATCCTAAATAACCTGTATATATAGATGTATCATCGATTAAACTACCACTTCCTCCGTATATTCCATTAGGAGATGGTAACCATCCAGTAGTACCCCCATAATATGTATAGTTTATGCCATTATCTAATCTAAATGTGGTCAGCCCAACATACGGATATGACATGCTAGTTAGTCCATAATAGTCATTGACTAAAAGTCTACTATCTAATGGGACTTGTTTGTTTATATTAAAATTATCTATGACAGAAATGGACATTAGTTCGTTAATTTTTTTTAAATTACATATTTGAACTTCCAAGAGCTCGATGTATAAGGAACGGTGGTGCTATAAGTCGTTGCATAGAATATATAATTTTTTCCCGACCACCAAGAATTAGGACTTGATAACGAAATTGAATACGTATTAAAAGACCCTATTATCTCAAACCCATTACCATCTAATATGGAAACGAGAGGTGGATAATATGATGGATATCCAAAATATATGTATCCAGATCCATCACCTGGGCCAAGACCAATAGTTGATATAGTCAGGTCCTTATTATCGGATTGTGTGGGGGATCCAATTATAGGTTTAGGTAATATAGGAGTCAAATATCCAGTAGATGATGCGTAAGAAGTTGTACCAAGTATATTTCCTATATAAGATATGCTTTGAGTAGAAGTTCCATAATAATGAGGGAGAACAGAATATAGGGTAGCTGCCGATGCTATAGTATTTGGATAAATATCCGATACTGAAAGAGTAAAAGTTATTGGCTTATAAGGGAGAGGATTTGTAACATTGGTACTTTCTGTAACTTGATAATAACCATATGTATTTCCAATATTTGGAACAGACCCCGGTGATGGGAAATCCCTAGATCGTGTGGTATAATTTGGTGCATTAATCCAACCCAAGGTTGATATAGAATATGTAGAATTGGTGGTTAGACTCCAATTTATTAATATATTACCAGAACTTGATCTAGTATCTCCTGATTCTATAGTGGTTAAATATGTATAGGGATCAGTATCGAAAGTAAAATAAGTATTTGTTCTAGGTGCTACATAAGTATATATAATCCTTCGAATCATATCCAAAACATCCACATTAGAAAATGTCTCACCTGCTTTTATTCCACCAATTGCAGTTGCTACAATATTTTGATCAGAGAATGCATACCCAGATATGACAACTGGATTTCCCGATATGGTTATCTGCCCCGATGAAGATAATGTAGTCAAACTTTGCGTATAAGCACTTTCCCATACTGCATAAGCTTGTCCTGATATCCACTTATACCTTAGAACATATCCATCGTTAGATGAGTTTGCATTCGATACTTTTGGGAAAATAACATCATTTAATGAAATATTCCCATATTCACTTCGAATTGTTATATCACCACCGTAATATGTACCAGAACCATCTGTTACATAGGATTCATTTTTGATCCCAAGTGTCATCACATTTCCATATGGTGGCAGGCTAACGACATAAGATTCAAAATAAGGAGCGGCAAGTGATCCATTTATAAAAAACGGACCCGTTCCCGATAAAATGGACATTTTTGTCGAATTGGGATTGGATCCAAAATTGTAGAAATAATAATCAGAATCTGAATGTTCAATTAGATTACTATCCATTATATACTGACCCGATATTTGTTTAGCTCCAAAATAAACCTTTGGATACCAAGAAGTTTGGTCGTAATTCGTTAATTGATCCTGATCAACGCCAATATAAGATACTTGTGATGAACTTACTTTAGTTGGTTTAAAAATTATATTTTCCCAAATAGTGTAAGAAGAGTCTCTTAAATTCTTGGGGGTTATTAATTTAGAGGTATTGTCGGGAAGCTCTGACAGAATGCCCGATAATGATGTCAGTAAAGTAGATTCAGTTGGAGGCGTGCTAAATGTCAACATTCAAATATATAGGTAATGATATACAAATCTATACCACTTGGGTTATTTTCGATTTACTATTTTGACGTTTCGAAAGGTTCTGGTGAACCAAGTATCTCTGGCGTCCTTGATGGGCGATAGATGCCCTGTATGCTCTCATGAATTCCGATACATTGATCTTGTAAACGAATCCATTAAGCATAATATATATATCATATTACTAACCTTCTTTAGGTGCAGATTTTTGTATCGTTACTTCTAACTTCCCATTTCCTCGGATGGTGTAGATATTAAAAAAAAGACCATCCAAGATGGTCTTTTTTAAACTTTAAATCCCTTAGTAAACGAAGATACATTGTTCAATATTGAAGATGTGTCGGGTAACTTGAAGTTATTGGAAGCATCGTTTCTTTTATTATTCTTTTCTTCTTCGTCAGACATTTCATTTACTATTTTGATATTTTCCTCTAACATCCAAAAAGGCCATTGATCCATGGAAACCTCTTGCAGATGGTAGTTTTTTTGAAGGATTATTTTATTTTTTAATAAACCTGTCAAATGCGTCATGAACAACGAAAATAGTTGACGCTCCGTCGGGAAATATCATATCTGTGTGGCCCTCTATTCCACAAGAACATTTCATTTTTAATTTTTCTATACCAAATGTTACTTTACCAACTGCTGAATTTAAGAATTGGAAACTTATATCATCCATTTTTTCATACTCCTTCAATTGATTTTCTATTTCAGAAATAGATATACTTTTCTTATCTGGTAGAAGGAAAGGTATAATCTTCAAAAAAGATAAATTTAATTTTTTCTTCTCTGAGTTTATCTTAACGATATATTCAGTAAAAGACTTCTGTAATCCTATAGTCGGTGGACTCAAGGAAAAAGAATTACCATTTATCGTATCGAAATAGAGAGATCTTCTAGAAGGATCGAAGAATTGTTTTATCCTATCATCAAGTTCATAAAATACGAAATTGGATCTTTTTAGTTCAATCGATACCTCATTACCACATTCGCAGGTAGCAGTCGTGGTTAAGGATGACCCCTTTTGGAAGCTGAGTTCTCTTATGAGGAATATTAAATAATAACGATCAGCATCTTTTATTTCCAAATAAGATCCGACTGTACCATCTGGATATTTTATTTTAACACAAGATGATAGAATTTCATTCATCTTCTCAATTATATCATAGAAATTATTATCATCTACCATAGAGTAGGCCTGTACTTCTTTAACAGTTGCGGGTCTGACTTGGATGATCGTTCCCGGTGGATACAATATTGAACATGGAAATTCATTCACTGGAAAGGATACAAATAAAAGATCGCCTTTCGACTCCACTGAACCATAATTATTTTGTCGATCGGGGCCACCAAATGTCGATGTATTTGGATTATCGTTTCTTTGGCTGACAGACTCAAGATGTTTTCTGAGATATTCTTCTTCAGATAACTCTTCTCTGGATGTTTTATTTTCAAACATTAATTAATTTTAGTTATTTTTTAAAATAATGGACGGGTAATCATATACAAATATCCACTACTTGGGAGAGTTTTAATTTGATGTCTTGGTGTCTCGAAAGGTTTTGGTAATCTATGCACCTCAACGTATTTTGGGCTAATAACCTCCGTTAGTGATTATTTTACCAAAAATCTTAAAAAAGTTTAAAAATTAGTAAAAATGACTTTTGGGATTTAGTATATATAATTGCCTATAGTGATGTCTGGTTCAGGGATTGAGTCGGCCATTAAACAAAAAAAGGTGGAGGCGTTATCGTTAGATAAGTCTATGAAACCTGAAACACATCAGTCTTTAGATCATCCAACTATATTAAGACTAACAACGGAAACAGTCGATGATATAGTAAATAATATTCTATTATTATCTATGATCTCAACATTTCCTTGTATGAAATTGTTGCCCTCTCTGAAAGAGTATATCAGATCACTTGTACCTAAATTATGAGATATTGTATATCCAATTCCAACTAAGGGAGAGCAAGTACCTGTGTATTTATTCTGAGATGCTAAATTTAATACTCTCAGATCATTAAAATTTGAGTAAGTACCATTTCCTGTCGTAGATATAGTTCCATTTATTATTACTGTTCTGCCATGATTTCTAAAAACTCCATTAGTTCCTATCGTCAAATTTCCATAAACTACATACATATAGTCAGAGGGGACGTCTATAGTCTCATTTGATATGTTATATTTAGTGAGTGAGTAGCTTCCTATTGCGCCAATAAAAGTATCCCAGTTAGTGGTATCTCCCACAGACCACGTCACTCCATTTCCTTGAGGCTTTAATTTATAGTAATTAGTCGTGTTACTGATAAGATCGGGTATACCCACCACCATTCCAGATCTACGAAGGGGGATAGGTAGGTTAAACATAGTCGTTAAGCTATCCAAATTCCTCAAACCATCGATACCATAAATTGGATCAATCACTGGATATTGATCTTGTAAGAAAATGGGTGTTATCAATCCCGATACTGGTATTCTATCCATTTTTTAAATTATTTAAATTTTACGGAAATAGTTCCCGATATACTATTTATTGTACTATAGAGTCTATATTGTTTACTCAACCCAAATGAATTACTAACCGTTATCGTATTGTAGGTATTGTCTAAATAGACTCCGTTATATCCATTTGATGTCCCACTTATGGCCAGTGGTAGTCCACCTAAAGTTATATCTGTGAAATTATACTGACTATCATCAGGGAAGGCAAAATGTTTAAAACCAGATCCGGGAACGATTATAGTTCCTAATGAATAGGTAGCAAATGAACTCGTCAATGCCAATATTTGAGAAGCCGTCAATGTTGAATATGTAGAGGTCCCATAGTATATTTTCCAGAGCCAATTTATATCCACGTTTTTGGAAATTATGGTACCATTTTTTCTCGAAGCTGATATTTTATAAGATCTCTTTTGTGGTTGATTCGAACTTATCGTCTGTCCAAATGAAATCCCTATCGATCCATTATTAACATTTGAATTTTGTATATATGGATTGGGCAAAGGATAATTCCAATATGTTTGAGAAGATGTCACATAAGTGACATCTTCTATCGTTAAAGAATTTTGTATGAGTGCGAATGGATTGATAAATGACCAAGAAAAGGTATAGGTCTGTGGAGACAGAGAGCTACCAACTTCATTGAAAGCCAAATATCCAGAATTATTGGAAACACTAGCATACACAAAAGAAGGTTGATTTTCGGGATACAAAAGATCGTAAAATACATCTTGCATCTTCACATCATTGAACGAAGTTCCGCTTTCTACACCACCTAATTTTGTTAAAGTGTCTTTTGCAGATCTTAAAGAATTGGGAAGTGTCGATATAGGATTCGATTCATATAACTCAAAGGCATTATTATTAAATAAAACATAATATACCTGAGAATATGTTCCAGATATATCATTTGGATTTAGTTTAGAAATCCCCCCTATTGTATTTTTGTAGACACTATAGGTCCCAATACCATTTATGTTCAAACTAACAGTGGCCGATGAATTTGATGTATAGAAATCAACCATATATAGATGATCAGATTGATAAGAGGATATATAGGGGACACTATTCGTTAATGAATAATATGAATTTGATCCAGTTGCCGACACTCGTATTCTTTTTATGGAATTTAAAGTTGATGTATCTGATAACCTACCCCCCAAATAATAATAGACAAGTATAGATGATGGGGTCGTTGATAATGTATTTTTTCTGTATAATATTCCAGAGTTATATTGGTAGACCCAATCTGAATAATCTAATTGATATATTCTATTTCCATTAGAATCCATGGGAATAGCCTGGTAGGTAATTCCATAATAATCCGAAACGGCTCTTGTCAGGGGCTGATTGGCCGATATACCACTCAAAGACCCGACTCCATAAGTTAAACTATTAAAATTATTTCTAAAATCGATCCCAGTTGGAGCAACAGATGGCCAAAAGGTCCTGAATGATTTACCATTTGAATCCTGAATTGGTATTAAATTAGCTCTCACCAATACGACCGATCCTTCTATGATAGCAAGAGATGCGGTTGGATTTAAGTTATCCAAAATAACATTAGATGAATGGATATCCGAGGAATAGTTATAGAGCTCATTTACGAGGTCCTTTAAATCATCCGTTTGGGATTTCCCAAATGCATTCTTGAAGGCTATCTGAGTTTGTATTGATGACGTTAAAGACATTTGTTAATTAGGTACGATTTGTATATTGTCTATATATCCATTCCAATATGGTCCGGCATGGATTCTAACTAGAACATTCCCACCCGAATAATATGTATTCAAGAGTCCAAAATTTATTTTCCATTCTTGACCACTCATTGTTGGCACAGATCCTTCTAGGCATCCTTGGTTGTTTTCGGGTAAGGCCAACTCATCGAGGGGATTACAGGCATCGAGCCATCCACTGACTGATCCCGATAATATAGTTACGGGTGGAGTTCCCCTCAGATAGGGCAGTTTAACTTCCAAGTAACAATCTGTATTATTATTTAAAGTACTAGAAGAGGTTCCAACTTGCTTGAAAATGCAATTTGTAAAAGAAACATATAGACTCAATTTAGAATAAGATGTATTGAGTCCAAGATTGAAAAGTCTTGTATAAGCTCTCGATCCAGCTACAGTCCATGGGTATAATTTATCAGTGGAGTATTGATCGGGGAAGTATTTGCAGTTGGTATAATTTCTGGTCGCCGCTAATCCATAATTGAAATTAGTATTGGAACTGCCAACTCCAGAGAAATTAAAGTATGGGTATATAAGCTTACCATCACAAACTTGAAGACCATTCGTATATTGGGTAAGTAATGAATTCTGCGATGACCATGTGCCCGAGCTTAGATCAGAAACCGAATTGAAGGTTAAGTTTTGGTATCTGAAATTTTCATCATCAAAATTTTCAACTAAAGGAGTAGATGATGATGGGAAAGTATCTAAAATCCAATTTAAAGAACTCTCTCCACCGAAAAATGTCCCATGTAGGGGGGTTTTAACAGAGAGTCCCATTGAAGATGGGGATCCGAATCTTCTTCTTTGAAGTTTAGTGGATAATACATTCGAAAAAGTAAATAAATCTGATACAGAACTTGGAGTTCCCAAGGATACAGGGCCCGAATACGTAAATAGATCGGGGAGCGAACTTGAAATATATGATGTCCCGTTACATATCGTGGTAAATTCTTGAATGGATGAATCTGAGAATATTCCGGCATCTGAATATGGATAATAGACATTTTGGTATATGTTATTGACAACCACATTCTGAGTATAATTTGCCTGATACACATAAGATATTCCCGATAGATATTTTGATATCTTATTGAAATTGAGAGTTTGGATTGATCCAAAAGAGGGGGTAGATGAAGATATATCTGATATAAATTCGTATCTGGTAAGAGAATAGGTGAAGCTTGGAGATGTGTGTTTTATCTCCAGGAAGTTAAATCCACTGTATATAAAAGGATTATCTTTTTTTATTAAAAATGAAGCTGTTCTACCATAATAGGGTGTGAAAAAATCCCCATTTGGGAACCTAGAATTTGTAGTCGGTGATAGGGATAATCCCGAGGTAGCCCCCCCAGAAGTGGTATCGATGGCACTCGATGTCGAAGATAGATTTAGGGTCGATACCGTTACCCCATTTAGATATAGAGAAAATGTCCCATACATCGCATTCCCAAAAGAGTATGTTGGATATGCGTATACGGGAGAACTATTATAGGGTAAAACCAAGTTATTGACAATTCCAGATATGTCTTTATAATAAGAGCTAAAAGCTGCATACCCAGATCTGACCCCAAGTCTATATCCATTTGCAGTAGATTTATCGAAAATTTGTCCTTTATCGACTGTTCCTATATTTGAATAAGTGGTGGACACAAAACTGGTGTTGGATGCCGAATATGATAATTTAGCAGCTACGAATTGTGATTGATCCAGTATCGCCCATGAACTTATTGTGGGTGAAGGTGGAGGGGCCAGTGATTTCAATACTTGATTGAATCTATCTATAGGAGTCCCAATTAGAGTACTGGGTATAAAGTCTGTATATAAACCATCTGCATAAGATCCATCTTCGGCTGGTCCAATCGTCGATGATGCCAAAGAAGGTAACTGTATTTGAAATACATCATTGACATAGGTTAATTCGTATTGTACATTTGGAACAAAATCATTGGGATCTAAACTTATTAAAGAATTGCCTGATAGTTTTTTTATCTCCTTGTAAGGTAAACTATCAATGGATAGAGAACAAGTTCCACTATTCGATGTCCCAAAAGTGGCCAGAAATATACTATATGAATATGTCAATATTTTATTTTGACTAAAATATAGTGGTGAAGAGTAACTAAAAGAAATCCTGTTCGATGACATTGGTGAAATGTATCTTACGGTATTTTGGTACTCAAAATTCCAAGTTCCCGAAGTACTCGATGTTCCATTGAAAACAAGGATTGCGTTTGGTATATCATCGACTCTTACAGATGATCCATTCGATGGTTCTGCATAAGTCCATCCACCAGCATTGTTATTTAGATAATTTTTATAGGTAGCTATCTGATTATAATGACCCACAAAATCAGAGTAGCTTGGTGTTCCTACAATATATCGACTACCATCGGTTGCTGGACCGGGAGGAGTTCCTGTTATGGAATATACAGAATTAAACCATTCAGTCGATGATGAATTTGATGATGAATTTGATGATGAATTATAGAGAGTCCAGTTGAGATTGTTAGATAAATCAGAAGATGATACGGGTAGAAGTTGATATGTTTTATTATCGTTTAGAACAAAACATGTCATACCGAATTCCCGCAGAGCTATGTATATAGCATCTCTATCTGAACTAGAGGTCACCGAATGATGACCACCCTTCATATCTTTTGATAAAACTGTGGGGAATCTATCTGAATCGTATTGAGTTTTTATAGTTCCGGCCACTAAGACCCCATCTATATTTTTAGCCATTTAAGTAAAATTTAGGTAATGACATGTAAATCCTCACCTTTGAGTGAGTTTTGATTTATTATCTTGACGTTTGAAAAGGTTCCCGTAAACCAGGCACCTCTACGTCCTCACTGGGCCATACCCGCCCCGTATGCTCTTGTGTGAATTCATATACATCAATCTTGTAGACGAACCCGATCAAGAGTAATGTATATATCATATCAGTGATCTTCTCTAGATGTAGTAATATGACATATGAAGAACCCCCAAGATAGTAAATGAAAGCTCACTCAAGTGGTGTAGATCTAAACGACATTACTGTAAGTTTATAGTTATTGAATTTTGTTTGGTATTACTGATCCAAATAGAACAAGAGACACCATACCCATATTGATTCGTTATATTAACATATTGTGATATGTTAGAAAAAACATTAGATTCGAATCCTCCTATTGTAAATTTGGGAACACCAGTCCCAGATCCAAAATCAGAAACGGGCCAAGCAAAGTATATATGTGTGCCATTTCCGATTGTGACTGTTGATAATTTAGTAGAGGATTTAACTACCCCAGATCTTTGCCAAAGACCCTGCCACCCATTTTGAGAAAATGAAGCGACAATACCAGACCAATCTGATGGATTTGAGGATACATTATAATCGGGACCTTTGCCCAAATCTATGGTCCCATAGAATCTAGGAAAAAACCAAGTGGCTTGGACAGAGGAAGATTGGGTTGAAGTTCCATCATTTACATATGCAGTGTATGTGGTGGTCATATTTTGAGTTATTTGAACTCCTGCATACTGAGTTGTTTGAGATGAACCAAAATTATTAGCTGGGAAAGTTGGATTTGGTGTTAAATTACCCCCCAATTGAGATGAATTGATATTGGACGCCACTATATTATCCGTTTGTTGAGTGATATTGACTGATAGAGAACACACAGGATTTGCGCCAGTATTTGGGTATCCATATTCCAAAAATGAATTATTTACGATAGATAGACTAACCAAGGGAGGTTGATAAGGGTAAAACATCTGATTCAGAATACCAGTTAATGACTCATTTGAAAACGTAGATCCTTTTATTATACCACCAACTGTTACCAAAGTGGGATTAGGATTGCTATAAGTAAACACCAGATTCGATGCTGAGACATTCAATATCTGTTGATAAAGGGTGTATACTACATTCCTACTACTTAGAGCATTTATCTGGTTTGCGGTATTGTCGGGGAGTGATGACATCATTTCATCTATTCCGCTCAAAGAAATTGCATATGTGGCTGATCCAATAGTTCCGTAAGTTGACATGTATATTAGTTTGTATTTGAGGTAATGACGTTAAAATCTAAATCTCTTGGGTGAGCTTTGATTCGATATCTTGACGTTTCGAAAGATCCCAGTATCCCAGTCACCTCCATGTCCTCACCGGGCAATACCTACCCTGAATAATCTTATATATCATATTACTAACCTTCTTTAGGCTTAGATTTGATTATCATTGCCTAATTTAATTATGGATCGATATAATATTCATTAGGCAAAAAAACATATTTCACACAAAAAGTATAATTTGATGGGAACATCGATTTCATTCATGTTTCTAAAAAATTAAAAAAACTCATGGGAAAAAAAGATAAAGAAGACAAAAAATTCGAATTTAGTAAAGTTGGAACCCTATTAGATAATATAGCTAAATCGGTTCCTATTATAATAGAAAAGGAAGTAAAGGAAAAGATATTCATAACAACGGGTGTCTACATAGTCGATGCTGCGATGTCGGGTAGATTATTAGGGGGTGGTATAGCGACTAATAGGATAAGTGTCTTTGCCGGTGAATCGGGAGCTGGTAAATCTTTTATGTGTTACTCTTGTGCCAAACATGCTCAAAAAGCCGGTTATTCAATTATTTATATTGATACTGAACAAGCAATTGATCTAGAAGATTTACCAAAATATGGAATTGATATTTCATTGGATAAATTTAGATTAATTAGATCTAATAAAGTAGAAGATGTCAATATGTTGTTGACACAATTAATTGATGATTTAAAAAATAAAAAAATAGATGGGTATGAGATACCCAAATTGATGATTGTCATAGATTCACTTGGTCAGATGGCTTCCAGTAAGGAAAAAAATGATCTATTGAAAGGTGATATTAAACAAGATATGACAAAAGCCAAAGCATTGGGATCTTTATTTAGATCGATAAATACCGATCTTGGATATTTAAATATTCCACTTTTAGTAGCCAACCATACATACTTAACTATGGATCTTTTTCCAAAAAGTGTCATGAAGGGTGGTAATGGTTTACTATACTCGGCATCGGTTATTGGTATGATGTCCAAATCGCAACTTAAGACGGGACAAGAAGATGATATGGATCTGGGATCAAGTGGAATCTCAGTTCTATTTAAAACACAAAAATCGAGGTTAGCAAAACCAAAGAAAATAAGATTTGATATCTCTTTTGCTCATGGTATGAATCCTTACACTGGACTCGATGCTTTCTGTCGCCCTGAGTTTTTCAATCAGATTGGAATAGCCTGTGGTAAGATGGATATAGATAAAAAGACAGGAGAGATGACATTTACCCCCGGTGGGAATCGTTGGTATGTCAGTCACTTGAATAAGTCATTCACCACTAAGAATTTATTTACGCCAGAAATATTCACACAAGGTGTTTTGGAAAAAATGGCTCCGATTGTCAATGATTACTTTAGATTCAAATCTGTGGATGAAATCGAAGAAGTTGAGAAAAATTTCAATGACATAGTTGGTGATGATCAAGAAGATGATGATAATTTTGACCAAAATACAGATTCTTTAACTGCCGAAGATTTGTTTGGTTAGATTAAAATGATTATATTTGAGATATGGAAAAATTATTTCTTGATAGAATTAAATCACCAAAAAATTGTTTATAAGTGCCGGGGACCATCCCCGAAAATCTCCGTGATTTTTACATCGATTCGAAATCATGGATAATTGTTCGAAGTTTTACCAATTTCATCGATCATATTGAAAAAAATGGACTTCCCCATTTCATATCTTTAGACCTCGATTTGGAGACCCATGGCCAAAATTCAAAAAATGGATACGATGCCGCAAAATGGCTTGTCAATTATTGCATAGCAAAAAACAAATTACTACCCACATACGTGATTCATTCTACGAATGCAGTCGATAAGAGAAAAATAGAGTCATACTTGGATAATTTTAAAAATTATTGACGTTTAAATTCATCACAGAAGCTAAAGACTTCTGTGATGAATTTAAACTTAAACACTTTAACGTTGTGTTAGAATTATTGTTTAATGATGTTTGGATTGGCTTCTCCAATAGAACACACAAAATAATTTACTATTTTTTAAAAAAATAGTTTTAAAATATATGGTAGGAACTTGCCACTACAAAGATGGAGATCAGATTAGACTTCTGTCGAGAAGTATACTCTGTGAAACCTGAAACACATCAGTCTTTAGCTCATGTGCAGTTCATACATGTTAAATTATTTTAAAATTAAAACCCCCAATTTAGGAGATCCTAAATTGGGGGTTTTTTCATATCCATATAATGCCACTTCTGCCATTTTTTATTCGCGCATACTCATTAAATTCCATGTCTTCCCTTTCTGAGTTACATTTCTTACAAGAAACTACCATGTTCACTTTAGAATTATTACCTCCCTTTGATAGGGGTATTATATGATCAATAGTAGCATTTTTACTATTTAGTAGATCTCCACAGTATATGCAAAAAGATTTATGGTTTAAATTTATTAGAGTTTTTGCATATCCATATGTTCTTCTCCTAACATTTTTCCCATACCATCTAAGTCCAATTATTACAATATTTTTGTACAACTTGTACTCTCTTCGATATATTCTACAGGGTTTATAGTCTTTATTTATAGATACTAAAAAATCCAAAACCATTCCCCACTTTTTGTAGAATCCATACTCCACAAACAAAAATCGATCATTTTTAGACTCTATTATATACTTAAAACTTTTAATTACATTCAAATTCACTTAATTATTATTTTTTTAGGAATTCAGTATTGATCAAAAAGTTTTCTAGGATGCAGTAGACATCTTGGATGGGATTCATACCGCAAAGAAGAAAAAAATTATCATCATTACTCCCCTTGCTCATTTACCGTCCCCGATCGGCATATCAGTATTTTCAGAATTAACATTCATTTTTTTACTTGAGTAAATTCTTCTAACCCCCAATAGGCTAGCTCCGATACCAACAAATAAAATCGAATTTGTTACGATGTCTATCGATCCACTTAAAAACATTTTATCGAAACACCCAAGTAAAAATCCAATAGTTCCTGATAGAGATACTATTATGCCGACGAAGGCACTACCACTGGATTTACCATTATCATTTGAAAAAAGTTCAGCTACGTTAAATTTAGAAATATCCATTTTTAGATATTATTTTCTTCCACCTCTCGATTCAAATAATTTCCCACCAAAAATAATCTCGCTGGCCTCTTTGATGGAAGTCGCTTTTTGGTGAACTCCATTTTTCTCAATCAAAAAAACTTTATTCTTTTGATTTTCTGAGTTTAATTCAGATGGTAGAGAAACTCGATAACCATTTGTCTTTATATAACTCGATTTTCCAAGGGATACTTTGGTAATTTGTCTAATTGATTCCATTATTGAATCCTGACCATCTTCTTGTGAATAATCCCCTTTTTTAGATATATCTTTCTTAAATGTGGTGATTAAATAATCAATTACTGATTTGGGATCTTTAAATTTAAATTTATCATCAATTGTATATAATCCATTCTCAGAAAAGAAGTTAATATTATGACCCTTATAGTGGATATTATTATTAATTATGGGAGAATTTAACTTGATTGATATTTCTTCAAACCCACTCAATGGTGACTCATCTAGATTTTGATCCAAATCTTCGTTGGTAAATTTTTCGAATTTTTTTATTGGTTTAGCCATATTTTATTTTTTTTTTTAATCTTAACCATGAAATACATGAACCATGAACTACACATGAGCTAAAGACTGATGTGTTTCAGGTTTCATAGACTTATCTAACGATAACGCCTCCGCCTGTTTTTGTTTAATGTCCGACTCAATCCCTGAACCAGACAGCACTGTAGGCAATTATATATATTATTTTTTAAAACTATGTTTTAAAAAATAGTAAATTATTTTGTATGCTCTATTGGAGAAGCCAATCCAAACACCATTAAACAATAATTCTAGCCTCGTGTTAGAATTATTTAAGTTCAAATTCATCACAGAAGTCTTCAGCTTCTGTGATGAATTTGACGATCGATATAATTAAACTATAAATTAGCTCAAGTTTTCTAAACGATCAATGAGATCTTGTATATTTGATAAACCATCACTTATTTTTTTTGAAACTATTTGATTCTCCTTCTCGATACGTCCCTCAACGGAATTCCTAAAAAATCTTCTAATTTCTGTAACTTGTTTGGGTGACAAGCCGATACTGTAGTAGAATTTACCATTGATTATTTCTATTCCGAATTCTCTTATATTACCAAATATAAGATCCTTGGAAACATAGTATATCCCACTATCCAAGGATACATTGAGTGTAGATTTGGGATTGCTTATTAGAGATCTCATGACCCTCAATCCCTGTATTTGGATTTCAGTTGAGTGATCTTCATGAGTTATGATATTTTTCAGGATTTTTTTAGCTTGGAGATAAACTGTCGAAAGGTAATTTTTAATGTTCATTTTTGTTTGTTTTTGAGTGAATCAAGGATTCTAAAATCCTCTAGAATCTAGATCAAAGATACGAGACAATCCATGTATATCAAAACTAAACCAAAAAATTAATGATGGATGTCATTAATTTTTTGGTATTTTAGTCTTATCTAAATTCGGAGTATTGTAAACATATAAATCCCTACCGACTCTTAAGTCACTGGGTATTTCTGATATTTTAGTTCCAGATAAATTAAGATCTCCCTTAACTACAAGTCTTTTTGGTAAAGCTTTAATTGGAGTATTTCCTAAAAATAAACCACCATTAACCACTAATCCATCTGGAAGTTCTTCAATTTGACTATGGTCGAGATATAAAAAACTTCCAACTTTTAAATCTTTAGGTAAAGATTTGATTTTAGTCGATCCGAGATCTAATCCATCATCAACAATTAAATTATCTGGTAGGTATTCAATAGATGATCCATGCAAAATCAAATTTCCATAAACTCTTAAATTATCTGGTAAAGCTTTAATTTCGGATCTAGATAGACTCAAATAATCTCTAGATCCCCCAACCACATAATCATAAACTTTTTTGTAGTCATTGAATTCATCATCCCCTATTATGTGTAAATCATAAAGAGTATTTACGTCTTTCCAGTAATTTTCTATATCTAGCATTATTTAAAAATCTATTTTTTTATTTTTTAAAAAAATTTCAAAATCCGAGTTTCGGAAGTATTTCTTATATGTTGAATTACTTTTTTCTGAATTCATCAGGATCCATTCACTTCCATTAGGAGAGTTATAAATATATTTGTCATCAACAGTTATTGTCCTAGATGATAATTTGTCATAGAAATTTTTTATATTACCATTCACCTCGAAGAGCCTACAAGGCAACCAAACCTGTTTAGATTCACTCCATGATTGGAAAAAAATGTAATCTGGATTTTCTAATTCATTAGCCTCTACCCTGAATATAAACATGAATTTACAGGGTATTTTAAAGAATGTGTTGTAGTCTTCGCTATTAATTATGGAAGATTTTTTTAATCCAATGCTTAATAAAGAATTCACGAAATCTGCCGATCTCGATAATGATTCTACGTCGAGTCTACCGTTGAAATCTTTTTTAGGTAAGTTAAATTTTTCAAATGGATCCAACTCTTTAGCATTTATGGAATCTAAGACCTTTTCATCTAAAATGTCCATGTCCTCTTCTGTATATAATTCATATTTCTTCAAAAATTTCATTTTTCTAGCTAGTAACATGCAAATACGCACATATTGGTTGAGTTTTGATTTATATTGATTGTCAAATTCATCACAGAAGTCTTTACCTTCTATGATGAATTTGGACTTAAATAATTCTAACACAAGGTTAGAATTATTGTTTAATGGTGTTTGGATTAGCTTCTCCAATAGAACAGAGAAAATAATTTACGATATTTTAAAAATATAATGTATATATTATATATTTAAACTTTCTTTAAGAAAGTTTAAATATATGGCAAGGAACTTGCCACTACAAAGGTGGCGAACAAATCAGACTTCTGCGAAGAAGCATACTCTGTGAATCTCAAGCACATTAGTCTTTAGATAATGCGTAGTTCATTTCTATATATTGATTTTTTTTTAAAGAGAGTTTAAAAAAATCAATATATAGATTATATTTAAAATATATGGCAAGGAACTTGCCATTACAGAGGTGGGGAGTAAATTATACTCTATGAAACCCAAAAAACATCAGTCTTTAGATAATGTGTAGTTCATGTATCATTACCTCATTGACTCATAAGATCATAACATAGTTACATGAAGTGGATTAAAAAATATCTCTTGTTCTCGGAATCATCTAAAGATGAATTCAAACCAATCGTCACTAATGACCTTATTGGTAAGAAAAAGTACAATTATAAAAATTTAATATCTGAAATATGTATATCGATGATTCTTCTAAATAATGATTTTTTGGATAATTTACTGGATCGGGGGCTAAAAGCCAAATATACTGAAAATTCAGATGTGTTTTTGACGGATCTAAAAGGTCTTGTTTTGGGTAAAAATAGACTAGAAGTTGGTATATTTAATGGTGATGTCTGTGAAGTGGATCCAGATGCTTCAAAAATATCATATATGTTCGACAATATAGATTTCAGTATTGAAAAAGATTGGAATCTCCTAATTGATTCTAGAGTAATTGCTCGAAATATAATAGACAAAATATTACTTGATAAGAAGCTTACCCAAGATATGATATCCAAAATATATTGGATTGGTCCCAATAAAGACAAAGACCACCAAGAAGATTTTGTCATAGAGTTAGAATCAGGGGATCTTATGAGTGTCTACATAAATAAAGGATTTTTAAATTCAAAAACATCATCCTTTAGTAATTTTTGTTCCTATATAATAGGAGAGGAAAATATCGACAAGATGTATTCAGAAGATTACATATTTAAATGGAACGATTTGGCTCAAAAATGGGTTAAGATTATCTATGAGAACTCCAATAAAAACATTAAGCTCCATATATTGAAGTTTATAAGTGAGGAAAAGATGGATATACTTGGATACTTTGAATATTTCGATATAAAAAATAAAGATCCCAAGTTTAAATCTGTAGGTGAATACATTAAAGAATTAGATAAAAACATATTAACCTTACCCGAACTTCTATCAGAGATATGGAAAAGAAGAGATGAATTTTTCACGGACTCTAAAAGAGTTTATGAGGAATGGTCTGATATAAAATCATCAATCTTAAATTCGAAAATAATAGAACATTTATTTACAGATCATTTAATGAAAAATAATAGAGATGATATTAAAAAGTTACCAGATGGATTTAAACAAGCTAAAGGTAAATTAAAAATGAAGATAGTGAAAATGGTTATTGAAAAATTGGGCATAAACGAAAGAGACTCATATTATTTCTATAACAAAGGAAACAACTTCTATAAAATCCCCTCTCGACAATTTTTTAGAAAATTTTATAATGATTTAGTAGTAAAATTTGATTATCACACATCTAGGCTCTATGACTTAAAGAGTGATAGTAAAAATGATTTTGTTTCAAAATTTAAGGTGGATATGCATAATTCTCCTTTCATAAATTTTGATGTCCTTGTTAAATTCAGTGGTGGTGAAATGTTAAATAAATTCTCTTGCAAATTTTCATTTGATCTACCAGATGATTTCAATTCGAAAGTAAGTGGTAAAAATGAAATTTTCGAAAATGAAGATTAAAAAATTCAATGAAATGTTTAGTGAAAAATTTGATTACAAATATATCTTAGACATTTTAAAAAATACACATGGCTGGGGAAATGGAATTTTGACCGAAATAGATAACTTCGAAGAGAATGAAGAATATTTTAAAAATCCTATCGATGAAAATGATTACGCTGAAAAATTTCACATTTTTTTAGTGGATAAATTTGATGGGAGACTTAGAGGAGAATTCAACAAAGATCTCCCCATAAGGGTCAATAGACAAACTCCGATATATGCAAAATTGCAATGATAGCTTTTTCAATTCCTAACGTACCTAGTTTATCAAAAACTGATCCAGATCCCAAACCAGTATTATTTATTCCAGATTCTGAATTCATCAACAAATTTTCGAATGGTGATCTTGGTATATCTAAGAAAATAATGGATAAGTTCATCACCAGAACACTTTCATCCATAGATAGTATCAAAACCTTAAAACAATTTAAACAGACGTCAGGTCTAAATTTAGAGGGTGATTTAAACAATTATTTCAAAGATGGTAAGTTCGTCGTACCATCGTCTATATCTTTAGATAAGATCTCTTCCAATTTAGGAGGATTAGAATCCATGGAGAAGGCTTTATTTAAATCTATATTCGAAACCCAAAAGCCCTATATAGAGATAATTAAAACAGTAGTTGGTTTATTGGTTGATATAGAAGATGTCGTCGCCCACACACTTGGTATATCGGGAAGATCGATGAAACCATCATCCAATCCAAAAGCTCTTGGATATAAAAACAACACAGATTTGGCCAATGGATTATCGTATTTAAATAGTCTACATTCTGGTAATGGACTAAAATCAAGTTTATCAAAGGGAGCCTTTGATCCATCATTGATTAAAAATGCTTCCATAGATGCTCCATCAAATTTAGATTCTTATCAGGGCACATCCGTCGTCGAGTCTATTATCTATTCAACTGGACTTTTTGACCCATCTTATTCCTATATCTACCAATATCGATATGTATTCGATAAATTATTGGCACCTACCAATTATTCATCCCCACCATTAGATGAAGAAGATGATTCTAAAAAACCTAAATGTATCATCATGGGAGTATATGATTCGAAATGGAATCAGGTTGATTATTCTATCGTTAAAGAAAAACTACCATGGATTGTAAATAAATACAAATTTCAATTTTCACAAATAAAACCAAACATAGACTTTGATTATGTCTATAGAGCTAAATATGGAGATTCGGAAATAACTTCAGTTGGTGGTCCAGGGCAAGAATCGATTGGTGGTACTAAATTAAATTGGGAAATAAAAGTATATAAACAAAATGGACCTTCGGTAGACACACCATATGGAAAAATCTATACAAAAGATGGCCAAAGAGCAATCTCCTACAACAGTGATAAAAGTAAATCATTATTGGAGTTCTACAAAAATTATAATATAGAAATTGCTAAAAAGGAATTGGATAAAAATATTGGGCAAACATCATCAATTACATACAAATCCGCATCGGGAGCCCAAGTTGATTTAAGACAAGAGGCAATTAAAAGAATAGAAAATGTATATTCAATTGATAATCCCGATAATGTCGTATCATCTAATCTGGATTTTATATTATCGAATAATTTCATGTTCTCCTCTAAAAATAATACAGATGGTCTTGACCCTAATGATTCAAATTTTTTGAAATTATCATATGCTTATAAACCAAAAAAAGTGGATGGAACTTGGATTGATCCCGAGACAGATTATGATATGAAAATTCTAAAATGTGATTCTTCACCAGATGTAAAATACTTGGATCAGGTCGATAATACAATAAAATCGGCAAAAATAGTTCGATTTATCGAAAATAATATATCAATATATTTTCTGCCAGAATCTAAAGTTGGATATTTAGCAAAATTGATTGAAGGACCTTACATAAAATTTTTAAATAAGAGTTCTATCTTAATAGATTTTTATAAAAATAAAACGATTATATCGGATAATAAAGATTATGAAATTGACATTTCTTCCCTAATCATTTTCAAGCAAATCGATCAAGTGGATAAAAACGATCTTTTGTATGCTCCCAATTTAGATAAACTTTATTTCTACCCAAAAATTGACGGTAGTTATTATTTAACTAGTTTATCAAATAATATTTTAGATTTATCCATTATTGATAGGCAAATAAATGTGGGAGCTTCAAAATTTTATATAATAAAATGGAACAATAATAAAAAAAGAATCATTGATTCTAATTTTAAATTAATAGGCGAAATAATTGATTTAAAAGTAGAATCTTATCTACCCACACAAAAAGGACTTTCAACAGTGATCAATGTTGATTTAAATACATTAAGTATACAGACAAACTCATCGACTACAGGTTCACAAGTTAGAATAATCGATGAGAGTACAAAATTTTCGAATGGAAGAGTTATAAGCACATCAAAAATAAGTAATGATTATTTAATCACAGAGGACCCCTATGGGAAAGGACCATATGGTACTCCAATTAAAAGTAATACTGATGTGGGAGAGTCCACGACACAAAATATTGAGCAATTTTTTCGATCTCAAGTTGATGAATTTGATGTTGATACATTCTATATCGTGGAGGGAGTTTTGAAATCTAAGAATAATAATCAACTTCTATCCCTAAATGATAAAAAGGATCTAGCCAATAATGGCAATTCGTCAAAGGGAGGTGGTGGGCCTTCTTATACCATATTAAATTTCCCAAGAGTGTTTCCCAAATTCTCTAAACTTTTGGTGAAAATAATAGTTAAATTATTTCCCAAGATAGAGCAGTTTTTAAGTCTAATCTCGAATCCGGCCGAATTTATAATAGATATAATTGTATCTAAGTTAGGTGATGATTTTGGGAATGATATAGCCAGTTTTGAATTTTTCTCGAAAGAATTTTTACAGAATTTAAATAAATTAAATGATTATATAAATAATTTAAAACAATATTTACCCAATTCAGATAAATATAATGAGGCCAAGGAAAGTTTACAAAATTATTTAAATTCAACTTTACTTAAAAATTATATCTATGTATCTCCAAAAGGAGAACCTAAATTTCTCTTAGATGGATCGAGTGTAATAAGTCTTTTTGGGGAAGCCCCCATACTCAAGGATTTACCTGGCGTAACATTTGGAATTGAAAGTAATTTATCTAGTTTGGCCACTTCATCTCCACAAACTCCGCTAAAACTTATATTTTCTCTTGGTCAAAATATAAAGAACAACTCTAAGAGCTTGGATGACTTGAAATCGAGTTTAAAAAATGGACAAGACACTTCATTATTGAAGAATTCGAATCCGAGTTTGGATAGTTTATTGAATGATAAAAATGTGTTAAATTCTATTTCAAATAGCAATCAAATATCTGTCAAATATTCCACTGGGGAGTTTATTTCAGGAGTGGATTATACATATATTTTCTTGAGTGAAAAAATAGAATCTCTCCTTTCAGATGTCAATGCCTTGGAATTAATTGGAGATAAACAGAGTCTATCGAAGGCTATCTCCAAATTAGATGAGGCCTCTAGGATAGATCCTTCAAATCAATTCATAAAAGATAAGATATCGGAACTAAAAAAAATATCGGATTTATTTCATTCAAATCCGATATTCGATTTTATTCTAAGTCTTGTCACTCTCCCATTGAAGGTTGTTGTTGGGATAGTTAGTTATATTTTAGATTTTTTTAAGAGCCTTGTCAATCCACTTCAAATATTGCCTAAACTACTAGAGTTTCTTACTTTTAAATGGATACTCGATTTCTTTGATCCAATTAGTCAGAATGGAATACTTGCCTTATCTTCTTTTAAATTTGATATAAAAAAATACTACACTGAATGGATACCTGCCATCTCAATTCCAACTTTAGATCCCAAGGAGATAAAATTTGATATGAATGAGATAATAGGACTCCCATGGACGAAATGGCCAGTCTATAGCCTAGATGAGTTTAAGTCAATATCTAAGAGTCCACTTCCATTATCTATACTCAAATCTTTTCTATGTTTTATAGAGTCGATAATAAATTCTTTCATTGATTTTATATGGTCGACTTTGGGACTCCTAAAACCATCATCTGGAGATTTTAACATATTAAAACCTCCCTATTTAAAATTATGTAATCTCATAAACGTAAATATGACCCCCAAGGAAATATCAGATGCTTTGAATGGTTCTAAGAAAAAAGAATCAGATTCATTAAAACAAGAAAAGAATCCATCCATATATGATACACAGAATGATGTCTTATCGAGCTTTATTTATGACATACGACTCCCCGATGGAACAAACATTCGGGATCTAGACCAGGAAAGCTTAAATAAATTCATCGATGAGAATAAAAATTTACAATTTGACTTCACTTAAAAAAATGGGCAAAAAGAATAAAGAACATAGAAAAAGAGTTGAAAAAAGATGGCGAATCATAGATCAACAAAAGAAGAAAAACGAAAAGGATATGAAAAATTACATATCCAGGATTATTGATGATCAGAAGGCAAAGCAAATAATGGGATCTAATAAATTAAATAGTGGTGTTGAATTCACAAACCCAATCACAATACCTTCTATCGATCCCATGATGAGTGGACCAATGATCTAATTTAAAGATGTACACATTATGTAGGTAATAACATGCAAATTTGCCTAAAAAAGCAAATTTGCATGTTATTACCTACAAAAATTTTAATAGTGCCAGCAATGGAGATACAATTTAACAAAAATGATATATAGAGTATCCATGTACTCCGTATCATCAGATCTAACCACTGGAATTATAATAATATCCAATACTTTTTCAGTCTCCACCAATACAGATTTAGAACCATCTCCCACATTTTCTAAAATTGGAGATAAATATGTAGTAACATTTACGGATATAAAAAACTTAGAAAAATTTAAAACATTATCTTATAATCTTTTAAATAAAACTGATACTAGATATCTAGAAACGAGTTATAGATTGAGTAGAAATGGTACAGTATGGACCCAATGGTATGACCTTCCATTAACAATTGTGGATTTCCCTCCCGTATCACCCAAAGATATCTTAATGATGGATCTTAGATTTATAAGATCTGGCACATCAAAAACAGGAACTTTGAGACTATTGAATTATTCATTAATAGGATCATCATCAAGAAATATTTACGACAATTCGATATTTCCCGTCTTGATGAATGGTAAAAATAGTCAAGTTATATTGAAGCCCCCTTACATCTATAAGGTATTTAAAATAACAGATATAGAGATTTTATACAAAGGAAATTTATCAGATGTTGAAATAAAATATCGATATTCTCAAGATTATGGGAGGTCTGTTTCTGGGTGGGAAATATTGACCAAGGATAATATCTCATCGAAGAGAATATCTCCCATAAGATTCTTCCAAGTTGAATATCTGATTGATTATATATCGACAAATAATGCAGAAATTAAAATATATGATATCAATATCATAGGAGATTTCCAAAATGTAACATTAGATTATCAAAAAACAAATTTATATGGGGTTAGAGAAAATTCCAATTCGTTAAAATTGCAAATATCTGGTGATAGTGAGAATGCAGATTCTTTTGGAATAGGAGGGACGAATCAATACCTAACTACAAACCCGATTAGTAACCATCTCCCATTTTTAGATAAAGATCAGAAAAATGCTCTATACAAACCATATATCTTAAATCAGGCATCGGATCTTTTGAATAAAATGTCAAATGATTCCAACCTTATATTCGGGCACGAAGTCGTTTATTTTTTAACCGATCCCGATAAAAAAGGAATAGATTATACTTTCCATGAATATCAACTCTATAACTATGTGTGCAATGGGCTCATAAAAATATCTGTGGTTAATAATGATTTCCCAGATAATCAGATTGTTATGAATCAATTTGATCTTTCTTTATTTGAAAACTTTGAAGTGCATGTAACAAAGGAGTCATTCAAGCAAGTTTTTGGTGTCGATAAGAGGCCATCTAAAGAAGATTTCTTATGGTTCAGTGAGTTGAATAGAATGTTTACCATCGAACATGCACAACCTTTTCGTGGATTCAATCTAAATTCGATATACTATAAAATAATGCTCAAAAAATATACTCAGAAAGCAAACATTATTGCCTTCAATCAATCTCTACTTGATACTGTCAATAGTCTAACCAAAAACTCAACTATAGATGAATTATTTGGATATGAGAATACACAAGATAAACAATCTGTTGCAAACAAAGATCAGTTTAGACCATTGACACTCGATACTATCCGTGTCGATATTTATGCAACAATTCAGAAAGAATTGATAGAGAATTCTGAAAATATAATAAGTAAAACAAACTATGATTTATCAACTGTTAATTTTGGTATAGGTGTCTATAATGAAGCCGTCATTTACCACAATGTCAAAAATCTATTTAAGAATGAAAATAATATTTCTTATCTATGTTGGTTTAATATGAATAATTATACGGCAAATGATGAATATAATTTGTTTAATTATTACGATGATTCCCAAAATCAGGGATTCAAAGCCATCATATCAAATTCAAGCTTAAATTTATACATCAATGAGAATTCTTACTCGGACTCCCTATTGGGTGTCAATTCTCAAGATATAATACATGAGAATATTTGGTATGGATTTATTTTCAACTTAGATCAAAGAGGTAAAAAACTAAGTTCCTACATTTATAAAAGAAGTGTGAGTGATGAAGCTTTATCTGGAACACTTGGATCAACTAAACTATATCTAGTCAAAAAGTCAGAATTTGATATAACACCGACCGAAATTTCAATAGAAAATTCAGCACTTAAATTATTGAGTGGTGATCTAAAAATGACCAATATAAGATTCTTCATAGACATCGTCCCAGAATCCGAACATAGCTCAATTTTAAATCAATCAATCATCAGAGATGACTCGAAGTATTTAATACTTGCTGACAATGCAAATAAGAAGTTAGTACTCCCTAACTATCAAATAGGTTAAAAATTTTCTTTTTTTAATTTTTGAATGTATGAGATTTCTTGTTTGATTTGATCTGGGTAGTATTTTTCTAGAAAAAGAACTTCCTCTTTACCCAAATCTAAATTAATCATAATTTCTTCTAAGAATGAATCTGGTCCCACCTTCGACCCATTTGAAGTTTTTTGAGAATTCCAGAACCAATCGGGATAGGGCTTATTTTTAAAAAAATTAAAAATTAGATCCATTCCCATTGACTTATCTTGTGTCTTATCATTCAATAGAATCGATAGATCTGGATATTTTTTGGAAAAATATCTATTGAAAACGAAAAAAAACTTTTCTTTATCCTTATCAGTTATTTGATTCCATTTAGATCTATCCCCAAAAATAATTTTGGAAATAGTTAAAATATTATGATCCATTATCAAAATTTTCTTTAATTTTTTTCGATATAAAATCTGGTAAATACTTAGAGTCCAATATTATCAATTTTCTATTTAGATCTATATTAGATTTTATTTTAGGTATTAGGGATTTAGATAATTTCTTTTTTTCACAAATTATATCAGCAATATTTTCAGACAGATCGGGATCTTCGAGCAAAGGATCCCCAAAATTTTTAACATATTCTAAATATATGTTATGAGCCCCCTTCTGGGCTATACCTCTAGTTTTCCCCATACTCTCTATTTCCCAAACAGATGATATATTATCTGATCTATCGCCAGACACAATCTTAATGAAGATTGATTCTACTCTATCTATTTCAACAACATCCGATTTTTCGATTATCGAAGTCATGAATTCATAAAAATCATCATTATTATTCAAATCAAAAATATTGTTTGTCTTCCCATCATAAAGATGAGACAAAAAGAGCTTATAGTTTGTGGGTAGAAATATTTTTTTGTTGGAAAACATCTCATTTGACATAAAATTTATGTAAAGAGGATCCATATCAAATTTTATAAGTTGTTTTATATCATAATCATTTGTGATAATGAATGTAGATCTATTTTTTGAATTTGAGTGCATTGTAATATGACTTATCCAATCATCCCCCTCTACTGAATCGGACTCCAATAATTTAATATTTTTACAGTGAAGATTTCCCTTAAATTGATCATAGACTTGATATACATATTCCCACTCTATAGAATTGTCTTTTTTCCTATTTGATTTATAATCTTTATAAATTGATTTCCTCCAAGAATTTTTTTTCGAATCAGAAACAAAATAAATTTTTGAAAATGGATACAGCTTTCTATAAATATCGATACTTTGATGGAGACTAGATTCAAGTGCTCCAAAAAGAAGGTTATTTTTTGATAGGGCAAAAACAGACCTATTTAATATAAAATTACCATCTATTATTAAATCACAAACCATTTGGATTGTATAATTAATTTAATGAAAAGTTACTACTAATTCAAAATCGATTTCTCAATTAAATATCTATCGCTTAATTGGGAGAAATTACTAGATGAAGTTCTCGTTATTTTATATTTAACACCCTTATTTAATTCCAAATAAGGGGCGTTGGATAATATATAAGAGCTTGTCGAATTGAACGTTATGGGCAGACTATAACTAATTCCATAATTGACCAACTCATTATTAGAACTGATGTCTAAGTAAATATATGAGTTGGTTGGACCTACGGATGAAACCCCATATTGGCCCGAGAAATCTATAAAACTTGATGTGCCGACTAAAAAGTCATTTAGCTTGAAAGTATCTCCTTTCTTGAAAAAGTTACTCACTAGAGTTGAATATGCTTTTATGGGGGTCTCTAGGATGGATCCCGATACTAATCTAAAATCTTTGTCTAGATCGATACTAAAATTGAGACCACTCGAATAAGCGGCCGAGTTTGGCGATTGTGTCGATGTATTATAATAAATAGGTAGATCGATCCCATTCACTAAAGCAGACTCGACGGGTAAAGTGGAGTTATCTGACCCATATTTATAATTGATATGAATATCCAATTTTTTATTCTGAGTTGCCTCTGCATTCGAATCTATGATTATATCAACTGATTGCTTATAATTCAAATCTGAATTTAGGAGTATAGTTAATTTATCATTATTTGGAAGAATTATTGAATTCAAATCATCGTTTATGACATAAATTAAAAAGTTTTTATTCGTTGGAACAGGAACTATATTCGATATCTTACCAGAGGCATTATATAACTCAGAAGTTCTAATATATGTTATTTGTGAATAGGATGGATCTATGTTACTTAAAACAAGACTCGATGGGCTTGTCGAAACATCGGTTCTGACGGAAATGCTTTCCGAACTAATTATTTGCATACTTGAATATAAATTCAGAAGTTTATCCAAATTCGATATTCTAGAGTTTATGACATTTATATCCGATTGTGAATATATGAGTTGCTTGATCGAAACTAGATCCGATTTTATGCTATTTTGATCCGATACTATCTTCAAAAAGGAATCATTGACTGCAGATAATTTGGACATTGCCGTATTAAATAGGTTAAAACTAAACAAATCATTTATTGCATTTGGATTATAGGTATCTTGTGGATTCTCACTGGATATATTGAAATTCAAATTTAAAGAAAAAGCATAAGAAGTGCCATCTTGGGTATTGGTCGATACCAATTTTCTATAGGCAGATATTCTGAGGCCGGTCTCGGATGGGATTGGATTTCTATCTGGATTATCGACAAAAGAAATACCATATAAATTATCTGCCCTATTGCCTTTATTATCTTCTATGGTGTAATACCATAGAATAGCATTGAATTCAAAATCACTAGGTGGATTGTTATTTACCGACAAGGCATTGAATTGATCGAAATTCGAAATTTCCTTACCGAGGATATTCATTTTCACATAGTGGTTCGTATTAAAATCCACAACAACACCATCGATGGATCTTGAATCTACTGTAAATGAGTTTATATTACCAAAAATACCAAAATAATCACCACTTCTTCTCAATGAATCACCTATAGAAGTCGTATAGGTATAATCCATGGTGTCGAATTGTCCATAATAACTACCTGGATATGCATTTGGGTTACTCACTATGGGGTTTGAAAAAATCTCAGCTCCCAGTATCTCTGGTTGATATTGGGAAGGTAAGATAGGAAAAGATAGGTTAGGTTTATAATTGACCTCTAGGCCGGATGTGTTTTTATCTACACTTGTTCTAAATAGAATATCTGGTGTTTTCCCTGTATAATCTGGAATGTGGGCATAGACCTCGGTGTAAGATCTACTGGCTTCTTTTACATTATTTATTCCATTCACTTCACCTATATACTGAACCAATCTATTGTAGACAAGAGTACATATACCTTCATTGTCATATGTCGATAGATCTGTGAATCCGATATCGGTAACTATTATCTCATTTGAACTCGATGTTAGAGCAGTTTTAGACACCACTCTTCCTCGCGTGCTGTTATAAGATGTGATGCTACTATTGGTCAAATTATTTATTTCTATCACATCCCCGACTTGAAAATTGGTAGGTGATGAAAATTGAATTTCAAGATAATCTTGAGATACATTTTTGTATAGACTATAAATGTAATGATCTATTACTGATCTTTCTTTCCAGAGAATCTCCGGAAAATATTGTGAATCTATCGAATTTGGATTGAATTCAGTTAAATTGCCGAAATATTCATCTCCATTATTGGCCGGCTCGAGACTAATCAAGTTTAGCTTTCTACACCATTTAAAAAATATTTTTTCCGTAGGTGTGGATAAAGAGCTATTATCGTAGTAGAACTCGGTATCATTTAATCTAGATTCCTTCAAAACAACTTCATGGTTGGCCACATAATTCCTAAGAGATTCAACTAATTGATCTTTAAAGGAGGATGGTTGAGTATATTCAATTGAAGACTCGAAACCAAATCCTCTTTGTGAGGAATTATTAAAATCTAAATATACGGGACTCGTAGTCGATGAACTTACGGACTGTTTTGGTATATTCAATAAAATATATTTCGAAAAATACATTTTATAATTGCTATTTTGATAAGCGGCCGATATATCCTCGGCAGCTCCTGGGAAAGCATAAAAAGAGGTCCCATTTTGTTTTAAACTTTTATATAGTGGACAAGCCATTTTAATTTATTTTTTTAAATTTTAATTTAAATTTTTAATTTTTTTTTGTGGGTAGTGAGATAATGATATACAAATCTATTTTTTTGTGTGTATATTCGATTCACCACCTTAACACTTACACATTCCATAATAGAATATATATCCAAAATGGTATTCTGTGTGAGGAAGTTTCGAAAAAAAAAATTAAAAATCCAAAAATGACTTTTAGGATTTAGTATCTATAATTGCCTATAGTTCTGTCTGGTTCAGGGATTGAGTCGGACATTAAACAAAAACAGTTCGAGGCGTTATCGTTAGATAAGTCTATGGAACCTGAAACACATCAGTCTTTATATCGATCATCAAATTCATCACAGAAGCTAAAGACTTCTGTGATGAATTTGAACTTAAACACTTTAAAACAGAGTTTTAAAATATAATATATACATTATATTTTAAAACTCTGTTTTAAAAAAAGTTAAAGTGTTTAAGTTCAAATTCATCATAGAAGCTAAAGACTTCTGTGTTTTCTTCGACAATCAATATAATTTAAATACATGGGATGCGCAATCGGACAGAGTACTATATTTGGACCAGGTAGTAAAAATATCAAATTTTATGGCAATGATTTAATTGCCGTCGATGGACCAAATACAGTAGAGAGACAAATTCTAGGAAATTTAAGATTCCCATACAATCAAATTTTAAGAGGTAGGATCATATTGAAGGCAGGTCAAATTAATTACCTTTTAAATAACTTGGGACTTGGTGATAATTCGACTTTACTTTCTCTTGCAGTGACCTATGACCCCAAATCGGTGCATGAAGAAGATAATTATATAATGTGGAGCTTCTATGATAATTTAGTTAACTCATATCCAATTTCTTATATGCTCCTTTTGAGTGGAAATTCCACAAACAGAGTAAAACAAATATATTTGACAAACCCCAATCCAAATTACGATGTCAATATAGATGTCCTCGTAGGTAATATAGACAATACATATAATTTCTTCAATGATACTTTAAACCAGACCGGAACCACATTTGTAAATTTGACCTACACAAGTATACAATCTTATATCATTGGAGAGTCGATAAAAATTATTGACTCGAATTCAAATCCTTTGATTTATATATCACTCTCTAATATATCATCTATTTATATAAGTGGCCAAATATTGACCATAGATCAAACTTCCACACCATCAATATTTCTACAATTTACGACCATGAATGATGCAAATCAAGCCTTTTCGATTCTAAATTATGTTATAAGTAATCCTAATGTAGATATAGGTACACTTGGAATGGACACTCAACCACCGACCATATATTGGTTTAGTACAGTTGGAAATTCAGCATCGAATGATTACATATATTTAAATGGATCATCTAATTCAGTCCCATATTCAACTTTAGATGGTAATACATTCTCTACATCAATTTCACTTTCTACTTATGGTGGGACCAATTCGACGATTGATAAAACATCTCTAAATCAATTGTTGATAAATAATGTTGTTGATAATAGAGATGGGACGATTAATTTGACGGCATCGAATATAAATCTAACCTACAATTCATTATCAGTGAATAGCATAACTCAATCAGGTACCTATTCAATGACATTAAATGTGAGTGATATAGCTGGAAATGCGATAAGTGGGACCACATTGACATTGACTATTTTCTAATCATTGGGATCTAATTTTTAATTTTTTTTTTTAATTTTTCTAAACTTTCATGATGTTTTTCATATAAAAATCGTAAATTAATGGCATATCCAAAAAATATGTCCATAATTTTTGATAATTTAACATTAAAAGAAAATTAAAATGCAACAAATCACTTCATCATCACAAAATCCAAAAGAAAACAGTCCTGTTTGGTGGATCTTACTTTGGGTTAATTTCATTTTGTCGGCTATTTGGGCCATTCTCGTGACCAATCATACAAATTGGCCTGATTATGTTTCCATTTTACCGATCGGAATTACACTTGGAATAGCTGTCTTCGACTCTTTGTCAAGGAAAAATTGGTAAATGGAGTATTGGCTTACAACATTGATGCAAGCCAACTCGAGGTCAATGAACAGTCCGAATGAAATATTTCTTGAAGAAAATCAAAATTAAAAATTTTGATTAATCATATATTAAAAAAAAATACACAATCTCACGAGATTGTGTATTTTTTTTTTTAATATATATCCCAAATGTCAATTAATAAGTATGTCACCATACCACAGTTTGCCTTAGTTGGTACGGCATCCAAACCAGATATATCATATAGTTCCATAT
>Ga0209085_1000316_pt1 | contig 36048 bp, 54 predicted proteins | sample C_131016_EF_Meta_FD_187310 | JGI IMG/M metagenome (GOLD analysis project Ga0209085, IMG submission 187310) | Freshwater microbial communities from Lake Croche, Canada to study carbon cycling - C_131016_EF_MetaG (SPAdes) (version 2) | ecosystem: Environmental > Aquatic > Freshwater > Lake...
CCGCGCCGTCCCATCGGTCTCTGATGCGGTATCAACAATAGTTAGGAGAAAGTCATGCCAATTGGTGGTGGTATTCTCCCCGCATCGGGGAGCACGCAGTACACAGAACTGACCTACCTTACTCGTAGGGCGTTTATTCCGAAGCTGGTTGTCCAAATTTACAACAGCACTCCGCTTATGGCGGCGCTGATTGCAAATAGCCAGCAGGCCACGGGCGGTGTTTCGTCCGTGACTGTGCCGGTGCAGGGCAGCCAGTTTATTAATGCGCAGTGGTCGGATTACTCTGGTTCGTTCACTCAGCCCGCGGTGCAGCAAGGCGCGTACAACGCCGAGTTTAACCTGAAGCTGATGATTGCTCCGGTGCCGTTCCTGGGTATGGAAGGCGCAGTGCAGCAGGATCACGCGGTTATTCCGCTGATTGAAGCCCGCATGAATGACGCGACCAACGTCATGATGGATGCAATGGCGACGGCGCTGTACAACAACACCACGAACACCCAGCAGTTTATTGGTCTGCCGGGCGCTGTGGATGACGGCACCACGCTTGGCACCTACGGCAACATTGCCCGCTCCACCACGACCAACACCTGGTGGCGCTCTAAGGTGTACGCGGCTGGTTCGGTCAACCCGACCCGTCAGAACGTCCTTCAGTACATTAGCGGCACGGTCAAGAACGGCGCGGAAGTGCCAACCTTTGGCGTGTGCGGCTTTGGTACGTGGACCCTGCTCGCGCAGGACTACGTTGGTCAGGAGCAGTACGTTATCACGCCGGGTTCCGGCTTTGATGGCGATGCAAATGGCCCGCAGGCTGCGTTCCGCGCGCTTATGGTTGCCGGTGTGCCGATCTACCCCGATCCGTACTGCCCCGAAGGCACCATGTACTTCCTGAACACTAACTACCTGTCGCTGTACATCCACGATCAGGGTTCGTTTGTGTTCACGGGCTTTGAGTCCACCCTGCCTAACTGGCAGATTGGTTATGTCGGTGCCGTGCTCATGATTGCGGAGTTGGTGAATACCAAGCCTCGCGCCATGACCAAGGTCACTGGTTATAACAACCTAACCATCTAAGGAGGCAGAACAATGGCTCTCGGTCTAAATAAGATCATCATTGCGAACGCCTCGGCCAACACGCCGGGCGCGTATTTGCAGCCTGTGACTGTGGCTAACGTGGGGGCGGGTAACGCTACCGCGATGCTCAACTCGCAGTTTATTCCGGCTGGCACCTACCTGATGCTGCCCGCGGCCAACGTCACGATTGAAGTCAACAACTATACGGGTACGGCGAACAGCTTTACCACGCTGTTGGCTAACAACACGGGCGGTGTGCTGATTTCGGACGGCTTCAACGTGCGCGCTAACGCTGTCACGGGTACGCAGACTGTTACGCTGTTGACCGTGAACGGCGGCGGTAACGTGTCCAGTGGCTCCGGCACGGCTTGGTAAAGGAGACAACCCATGGCGTCCCCACAATACGTTGGTAATGACTATCAGGACTCGTTTGGGTCTTACCGGATTGCGTTCGTCCCCGGCCAATCGCTTGCCAGCACGGGGAACGCCGTGGTTAGTCTTCCTATTTTGGGAGGCGGCATTGGCAGCCCTTTTGGTAGCGGATCGTATATTATCCGGCGCATCACCGTAACCAACCCGTCTAACAGTGCGGGTGGTTCGGTGCCGAATATTGCGACCGCTAACGTGGTAGTGTTCACCTCTAACGATGGTAACACCTCCAACGCTGTCACAACGTCCGCTGGTCAAACGCTGGGTAACGTGACTGGCGGTAACACCTGGCAGGATTTGACCCTTGCCTCTGGCGCTGCCACCACGGCTTATGTGGCACCTGTGTTGTTCCTGAAAGTGGGCACCGCGGTTGCTAACTCGGCTGTGAACATCTCGGTTTACGGTGACATTGTAAACCTATGAGCGACGTGTGGGTTACCAACACTACTAAAGAGCACTTTGAGGATATGTGGCATGGGGACACGTATGCGTTCCCGCCCGGAAAGGCCGTCATGGTGCCTTTGGAGGTTGCGCGGCACATTTTTGGGTACGGAATGGATAATCGCGTACCCGTGCTTGCCCGGTTAGGCTGGGCTGTTACGTCTAATGACGTAGCAAACGGCTTGAAGCGTCTAAATCGGTTTGTTATTTCCGATGAGAAGCCGGAGGAAGAGCGTCCAAAGGTTATTGCACTCGTATCATGAGTTGGAGAGTAAATGGCTACCCTTCAAACTTACATTACGCAGTGTCGAAGGCTTTTGCATGACGCAAACGCCAACTTTTGGTCTGACTCTGAGCTAACTGATTACATCAACTCCGCGCGTGAGCGGTTGGTGCGCGATACGGGTTGTCTGCGCACCATTCAGACCGTCAACACGGTTGCCAACCAAGAAGTCTATCAGTTTAGCGCGCTTCCGAGCGGCATCCAAACAATGGACATCCTCAACATCAATTTGTACTGGGGCAACACGCGTATTCCGTTGCGCTACCTGCCTTGGACCCAGTTTAACGCCGAATTGCGGTTTTGGCAAAATTACTATGGCCGTCCAATTGCGTTTACGGTGTATGGGCAGCAAGCGTTCTACCTAGCGCCCGTGCCGGACCAGGTTTACGCGATGGAACTGGATACCATTATTTTGCCAACGGCTTTGGTGAACGCAACCGATGTTGACCCCATCATTAGCCCATGGACTGACCCGGTGCCGTATTACGCTTGCCACACGGCCAAGTTTAAGGAGCAGTCGTATGGTGAGGCTGAGATATTCTTAAACCAGTACAAGGCTAAGGCCATGTCGGTGATTAACACTTCGTTTACTCGCCGGATGCCTGACCCTTACAGCACGCCGTACTAACATGCCCGCCGCAGAGCAGAAGAAATCCTATCAGGTTGTAAAGAACTTCAAGGGTGTAAATACCCAAGCTAACCGCACGGCCATTGATACCGATCAATTTGCTTGGCTTGAGAATGTGCAGCCCATCGGGTTTGGCAACCTCAAAACGCTAGGTGCGCCGAGTGCCAGTTTGTTTACGTGGTCTGGTACGCCGTCTGCGTTCTATAGCTGCAACATCAAAAACATTGACTATGTGATAGCGTTTTTTGCGGATGGCGGCGCGCAGTATTACCGGGTAGATACCGGCACTACCGGCACTCTTGCTGCCACGGGTAAGTTTTCGGCTTCTGGCGTGCGCATAGCGCAGTGGAAGACTGACCGCATTCTCATCATTGATACCGTCAAGGGGCTGTTCAATTGGGACGGCACCAACGTGGTGTCTATTGGTTCCATCTCCGCTTATGGCATGGTCAGCCGCGGTTCTGGTTATACCTCTGCGCCATCGGTAGCTGTTAGTGCTCCCAACGAGACTGGTGGCATTCAAGCCGTGGCCCAGGCGGTCATGACGGCCAATGGCGTAAGCGGGCTGTTGTTTACCGAGGCTGGCACGGGCTACACGTCGCCTCCCACGGTTACGTTTACTGGTGGTGGCGGCTCCGGCGCTAATGCCGTAGTGAGCACGCTGAGCTTTGCCCAGGGCACTGTGGGCGCGTATGTGCTAAGTGGTGGCACTGGTTATTCAAGCCCGCCCACGGTCACTATAACGGGCGGTGGAGGGTCTAACGCTGCGGCCACGGCTATCGTGTCTGGCAACGCGGTTGTGGGCCTTATTTTTAGCAACAACGGCACAGGCTACACCTCGCCGCCTACCATTGCGTTTAGCACGGGCGCTGCGATTGCTACGGCTGTGGCTACCACCGATCTGAGCGTGGATGTCAGCACCTTTTCTGGCCGCGTGTGGGTGGCGCAGGGGCGTACCGTGTATTACTCGGCAGCGGGCAGCTACAACGACTTTGTAAGCGTGAGCGCCGGCAACATCAATCTGCAAGACGAAACGCTGCACAACAACATCACGGCGCTGCTGTCGGCCAACAACTTCCTGTACGTGTTTGGCGATAATAGCATCAACGTGTTTTCAGACGTTCGTGTGCAAACAACCGGCACTACGATCTTCACCAACACCAACGTCACGGCGTCGGTAGGCACTAAACGAATTGGCGCAATCTTTCCGTATTTCCGGTCAGTGTTGTTCCTTAACGACTACGGCATTTATGCGCTGGTGGGTAGCACCACTACCAAGTTGAGCAACGAGCTTGATGCGGTGTTCCCGCTGATTGACTTCACGCAGCCGGTGACGGGCGGCCAGGTGCTGGTTAACAACATTTTGTGCGCCGCTTGGTCGTTCACATACAACGATCCGTTGACCAGCCCGCGGCAAATCCAAGCGGTGTTTTTTGACAAGCGGTGGTTCTTTACGTCGCAGGGCGCGCTGAATTACGTGACCAGCGTAACGGCAGGCGGCGTTATCAGCTTGTACGGCGCAAGCAGCACGGCGTTGTATAAGCTGTACAACAGCAGCACGGTTGGCGCTAACGTGATCGTGCGTAGTGCGCTGTGGCCTATGAATGACCCGATTAGGGATAAGCAGGCACTTAAAGCGGCCATCGAAGTGACCACCACCACCGTGGGCACGTTTGCAGCTACGATTGATAGCGAAATTAGGTCTAACTCGGTGGCGCTAAATGTGGGTTACGTCACTTGGGTAAACAACGCTGGAACCACGATTTCGTGGACAAACAGCAGCAGCACGGTTATAAATTGGTACAATCCTGGATATTTGCTGTACAAAGCGGATGCTCAGCAGTATGGCAAGTACCTAGGTTTGACGATTACGGCGTCTAATGCCTTGTTTACGTTAAACACTCTTGAACTTGAATACGAACTCAGAGCGAGGTTCTAATGGCACTGCCAATTACGATCCCTAACACGTTTGCCGGTGCCACATCGGCCATTCCGCTGTCGCAGTTGGACAACAACTTTACGACCGTGGTGAATGGCGTCAACGGCATTGGCAACGGCACCAACAGCCTGGCTAACGTGGTTATCACGGGCGGCACTGTTAACAACGCGACCATTACATCAAGCACTTTTACATCGCCCACACTTTCAGCGCCCACCATCAATGATGGTTACACCGAAGAAAGCGTTACCGCTAACACCAGCACAGCTTACACCGTTTCTTTGGCAAACGGCTCATTCCAAATTTTGACTCTGACCGGAAATTGCACCTTTACGTTCCCAACCGCTACGGCGGGGCAATCTTTCATGATGTTTTTGAAGCAAGACGCCACTGGCAGCAGGACGGTAACATGGCCGGCGGCAGTCAAATGGCCGTCTTCAACAGCGCCGACAATTACGGCTACCGCCAGTAAGGGCGATAAGTTTGTGTTTACGGCTGATGGCACAAACTGGCTGGGTTCGGTTGCTGGGCAGAATTACCTCTGATGTTTAGCGCGAACACAACTCAAGTTGCCGCTAACGCCGCAAACTACATCGAGGACGTGTTCTCGACGTGGCTTTACACGGGTAATGGCACGGTTCAAACCATCACCAACAATATTGATCTTAGCACTAAAGGCGGTATGGTTTGGATGAAAAGCAGATCGGCGGCAACCGATCATGCCATATATGATACCGCACGCGGAGCATTGTTTGATATTGCCTCCAATACAACAGGATCGCAAACAGTCCAAGCAACCGGATTGACGGCGTTCGGTACAACTGGATTTACAATTGGCGCTCTTGCCAAGATCAATACCAGCGCGGCAACCTACGTTTCTTGGACATTCCGCAAGCAGCCGAAGTTTTTTGATATTGTGACATGGACAGGTACAGGGGCTTCAGGAGCAATTAGCCATTCTCATTCTTTAGGTTCAGAACCCGGTTGCATTATTGTTAAAGCAACAAGTACGTCAGAAGGTGCGTGGTACACATATCATAGATCTTTAGGTGTTGGTAAAGTTATAGTTCTTAACTCAACAAATGCTTCTGAAAACGCAACGTCTCCTAATGCTTGGTCAGTAGATTCAACTCAGTTTTCAATTAATACATCACAGTTAGGCATGAATACAAGTGGAACTACCTACGTTGCCTACCTTTTTGCCCACAATGCGGCCGGGTTTGGCAGCGCGGGCACGGATGATGTAATTAGTTGTGGGAGCTACACAGGAAACGCAGCAACTCAACAAATAACTCTTGGATATGAGCCTCAATTTCTGCTTATTAAACAAGCTGGGATTTCTGGCAATAATTGGCTTATATTTGACAACATGAGGGGGTTTAGCCTTACCGCGGAAGCGTATTTACAGCCAAATACATCTAACGCAGAGTCATCTCTGTCGGGGTTAATTTATCCAACAGCAACAGGTTTTTTTATTAACACCGCAATTGGGTCGTTAAACGATTCAGGAACTTACATCTACATTGCCATTCGTCGCGGCCCGATGAAGACGCCGACTGTGGGGACGAGTGTGTTTGCCCCTATATTGTCTTCAACAACGGGAGCCACCTCAACTTCAAACTTTCCTGTTGACATGGTAATTGCTGGATCGAGAGGCACCGAGCAAAAAGGCATTTCTGATCGCTTGCGTGGCTTTGCAATAACGTCATCAGATTCCACGCCTTGGCTAGTAACCCAAACTACAGCGGCGGAAACATCCCCGGCCCCACCCACCTATTACAACGCAATAAATACCTCTATCCAAACAGGATCGTATCTTGGCGGCATTTCATTGGCTAACTACCTTTTTCGTCGCGCCCCCGGCTTTTTTGATGAGGTGTGCTCGTCTAATTTTATTGATGGAACCCCAATAAATCATAATTTAGGAATTACACCTGAATTAATTGTCGTCAAAACAAGAGGCGCAGTTGCTGCTTGGATGGGAGCGGTAAATGAAGCTGGGAATATAAGAAACTTATCTATAAATACAAATTCTGGTGGATATTTGCCGAGTTTGGTTTATTCTTCATATTTTAACGCAACAACAATAAATCCCGCTGGCATTTTTAATGGCGCTGGTGGAGACGCAAAAGGTACTGGGACGAGTGTTGTTATATACCTTTTTGCTACCGTTGTAGGCGTAAGCAAAATTGGCTCCTATACCGGCACAGGCGCGTTGCAAACGGTCAATTGCAGCTTCACAACAGGCGCAAGGTTTGTGTTAATCAAGCGTACCGACAGCACGGGCGATTGGTATGTGTGGGATAGCGCGCGTGGCATCAGCTCGGGTAACGATCCGTATTTTCTTTTGAACACCACGGGCGCTGAAGTCACTAGCACCAACTACGTTGATACAGACGCCACTGGGTTTAAGGTTACGGCAGCAGCGCCAGCGGATTTGAACGCTAGTGGCGGCACATACATCTTCTTGGCAATTGCGTAGAGGGAAACATGGAAATCAGATTGAGAAGCGCGGGCGAGGTGATTACGGGCGATGAGTTCCGTGCGCTGCATCCCACCACCAGTTTCCCGCCCCAGCTTTCCGTCGAGCTATTGGATAGCTTTGACGCCGATGTGGTTTTTGAAGGCCCGCAGCCAACAACCACGCGATACCAGTTTTTTGCTCGCCAAGGCGTGATCCAGATGAGCGATGGCAACTGGTATCGTAATTACGTTGCCGTCGATATGTCTGACGAAGCTAAGGCGGCGCTAGATGCCCAAGAAGCTGCCTTAGTGCGAGCAGAGCGCAACCAGCGTTTGGCCGCTAGCGACTGGACGCAACTTGCTGATGTGTCAGTGGACAAAGCTGCGTGGGTTGCTTATCGCCAAGACTTGCGCGACATCACAAAACAGCCGGGCTTCCCTGTAACCATCATTTGGCCGACGCAGCCAGCGGGATAACATGGACCAGAACCTCTACAACATAGCCGTAGCGGCAACAGGAGCGGCCATTGGCTGGGTTGTGAAGGTCATCTGGGATGCCGTGCGGGCGCTAGAGCAGGACATTCGAGACATGGAACGTGATTTGCACGTCAATTATGTCTCCAAAGACGACTATCGCCAAGACATCCTTGAGATAAAGGATATGGTGAAGCAGATTTTTGATAAGCTAGACCGTAAAGCAGACAAATAGGAGAACGACATGAACAACGACATTTGGCTTGGCCTTTTTCGTCATTTTCTTACTTGGGGCGGGGGCATTTTTGTTGCTAAGGGCTACTTTGACGCTGACACTCTCAATACTGCCATTGGCGCTACTACCGCCCTAGCGGGCGTGGCATTGTCTATTGCAGACAAGAAGGGTCGGTAAATGGGCGTCCAGGCTTTTACCAAGCTGGGTAACACGGTTGTGTTTACTGCTGCTTCCACGGCACCTACGCCCGTGCAGGCGGTGAGCACCACGCTTGGTGGAAACCAGTATCGCCTTATCAACAGCGGCAACGTAGTGGTGTTTTTGGGTTATGGCGTTGCCAGCACGGATGCGGCTAATACCGCGGTGGTGGTATCGTCTTCTCAGCAAGCCTTGCCGTTGCTGCCGGGCACTGATGAGATTTTGACGTTTGTGCCTAACGCCTATTTTACCGGAATCACGAGTACCGGCACTGCGGCGGTGTATGTAACCCCTGGGGACGGGATGTGATGTATGCTCAAAACGGTAGCCATTACCAGCGGCGGTACGAACGGCACGGTTACTAACGTAGCCACGGGGACTGGCTTAACGGGCGGTCCTATCACCAGCACGGGCACGATTAGCCTGGCGAACACGGCTGTCACGGCTGGTTCTTATGGTAATGCCACTACCGTTGGCTCTTTTACCGTTGATGCGCAGGGGCGTATTACCGCAGCGAGCAATGTGACCATTTCTGGTGGTTCTAGCGGCACGGTTACTAGCATTACGGCTGGTTCTGGTTTGAGTGGTGGCACAATCACCACATCTGGCACAATTAGCTTAACAAACAATTCGGCCACGCTGGGCAATGCCACAATTACTCTTGGCAGCACTACAACCAGCGTTGGCAACCTCACTGTGACCAATGTGACTATCACGGGTGCGGCGTTTGCTTACGTTGCAAAGACTGCGGCCTATACGGTTACGGCTACGGACTACACGGTAGCGGCAAATGCCAGCACGGGTGCTTTGTCTATCACGCTGCCTACCTCTGTGGGCATTGCGGGCAAGGTGTATGTGGTTAAGAAGATGGACAGCACGGCCAATGTGGTCACTGTAGCTACTACATCCTCTCAAACCATTGATGGTGCCACCACGCGCGCTCTGAGTTTGCAATATGATGCTATATCGGTGCAGGCAGATGGTGCTAATTGGATTGTGATTGGCAACACGTTTGGGCGAAACGGTACAGCCGGGAGCTTCTAGTGGATTTTAGCACGCTGAGCATTGTCAAATTTGGGGACAAGGACAGCTTAGGCGAGTTCTTGTTCGTAAATGCTGCCCAGCACCAGACTTTCCGCGATACATTCTTTGATCAGGGCATTCAGGTGCCCGCATACCCGCTTGGTGACGCTGATATTGAGAATTTGGACGATTGGTTGCAGGCTCACCAGGTTGAACACCAGGCTTTTGCGGGCCTTTTGGGGCTTCAAAACCCGTTTAATATGCTGGATGCGGACTGGAATAACGAAGAATCGTTCTATGATTGGCTTGCTACGCACCTCACTATTCATGAGCAAATAGCGGCTGCGTTGGGGCTGAGCTAATGCCGTCACAAGAGCAAACCACCAGCCAGATTTTGCGGGGCGGGCTAAATGCCGAAACAGGCTCCCCAAAAGAAACCGAAAAGGCATTAATTCACATCGGGGCTTTGGTGAAGGCTAAGGTCTTAACCTTGTCTCGCATTGGGAACACGGTATTTACGAGTACGCGCATTACATCGGATGGGCGTTGGCTGCCTAAGACGGAATCGGAAATCCATATGTACACTGCGGAGGGCATGCAGGAGGTTATGCAGCGCCTGGCGGTGTTGCCTAACACGCTGCGCTCTATGGGCATCCAGAAGGCGTACACTTATGCGATGCAGCCCGCGGTAATGCGCGTAATTCAGTCTGGGTTACAGAAGGCGGGCTTGCAGCCTAACGTGACCACGCAGATGAAGTACGTGAACGGCCAGATGGTGCCTGCCTACATCTTGGAGGTGGCGCTATAATGTCTGAATCAGGTGTTTATGAGACTGGTCAACTTCCTATTTTGCAAGGCGACGTTCCGCCTGAAATTATGCTGGGCACTGATTCTGATACTGGGCAACCAATTTTTGGCCCAGCGCCCAGTAGTTACGTTAATTATGTTAATGCTGAAAAAGCCGCAGGGCGACCTGTTTATGATTATAATAGCGCGCAATTTAGTCAGTCTCTAGCTGACCAAAGAGCGGCGCAGGATTTGGCATACGAGCAAAGCCCCGAGGGGCAGCGTATGCAGGAGTATCACCAGCAACGGGCGCTGGCGCGTAAGAGCGACAAGGGTACGTTTAACATCATCGCTGGCATTTTTGCTGCGGTGGCGGTGGTGTTGAGCGGTGGTACGCTGTTAGGTGCGTTTGGTTCGGCTGCTGCTGCGGCGGAAGGTGGCGCTGTTGCTGCTGGTGTTGGCGGATTGGAGGGTGCCGTTGCTGCGGGGGTGGCAGAGGGCGCTATTGAGGCGGGGGCGGCTACGGCGGCTGTGGCGGAAGCTGCGCCGGCTGTAGCGGCGGTAGAGGCTGGCGGGGGTGTTGCGGCTGGTGGTGCGGAGGTGGCGGGTGGTGCCGCTGCTGGTGGTGCTGCTGAGACTGCGGCTGGGTCTTCGGTGTTTTCGCAGATTATTGATGGCGCGACATCGGTTTATAACGCGGTTAGCGGCGCTGTTGAGAGCGTGGGCAACCTCGTTAACATTAGCGAACCGTTGACGGTTGCGGCAAAAGAAGCCGGCGTTGATCCTCTGCTTGCTAAGCTTGGTTCTACCACATTGGTGGGCGCGGGGCGTGGTTCGCTGACTTCCGCGCTTACGGGCAGTGATCCCGGCCTAGGGGCTTTGGGTGGCGCTGTTGGTGGGCTTGTGAGCGCGGGCGCAAAAGAGTTGCTGGGTGCTGCGGGGCTGGGCAAGGAAGGCTTTGAGGGCGGCTTAAAGGGCACCTTGTCCAGCGCGCTTGGAGGCGGTGCCAGCGGCGCGGCTAGGGCGGCGGCTAGTGGTGGAGATGTAGGCGCTGCGGCCTTGCGTGGCCTTGCTACAGGCGGCGCTAGTGGGTTTACCAACTACTTGTTAAGCGATGCGCTTGGATTGGGTGGCGCTGCGGGTTCGCTTGGTGGTTCGCTGGCTAGTTCGTTGGTGGGTAATGCGCTTGCACCTGACCCGTCAACTTCGTCGGTAAGGTCTGGTGGCACAATTCGGGTGCCGCGGCCAACCACACCAGGCCCAACCACACCAAGGCCAACTACCCCAGGCCCAACCACACCAAGGCCAACTACCCCAGGCCCAAGCACGCCAGGCCCGAGCACGCCGGGGCCATCGGGCGGTCCAACTTTGACTCCTACTGCGTTGGGTGGGTTGTTGACTGTGGGTGATAGCGGTGGTTCTGGCTTTGCGGGCGGCGGCACAAATGTTGGTGGCGGCGGTACTGGCAGCACGGGCGGCGGCGACACGGGCTTTTACGGCACTAGCGGCGCTGGCGGGGGTGGAGTGACCACATCTGGCACGCCCACCACAATCAGCACTTCCGCGCTTGCTAGTTTGCTTTCATCGCCAAGTGATCCGGGTTATAGTTCGCCGCTTTCTGATAATACTGAACCCAATTCCTCTCAACCGTCTCCTTGGAATAGGTCTTCGCTAAGGACGACAGACCCATTAGGATCATCCTATGGCTAGATTGGCTCGCGCTTTGAATATTGATGCCTTGGCCGATGTTGATCTTCGGCAGTTGGCGAAGAAGGTGCGCGCTCAGGGGCGTGGCCGAGACACTGTGTTGGCGCACATTACGCCGGCAGAGGCGAAACTGCTCAAGGCGCGCGGCGGGCGTGGCAGCATTAACCCAAAGACTGGGCTACCTGAGTTTGAGGATGATTTTGGCGATTTTGGCAGTGATTTTGGCGGCGGTGATAGCTTTTATACCGCGCCTACAATCGAATATTACGATGAGCCTGCACCGCAGCAAGAGTTTAGTGGCGATGGCGGCGAAGGCAACTATGCGGTAGAAAGCAATGTTGGTGTTAACGCTGCTTTGCAACAAGGACAACAGCCTACTGAGGCGGCAGCGCCGGTTGCATCAAATGTAACGCAAGAAGGTCTAACCGCGTTTGCAGACCCCGGCAATTTAGGTTTGCCTGGCCCCGGCGCTGACCCTAATTCTGCGGAAGCTACTGCTGCTAGGGCCGAATTTGATACAAAGTATCCAGATGTTGCGTCAATTGCCAACGCTAACGAAGCGGCTGCTGCTAGAGCTGAGGCGGCAGGGCCTGAATCAAGCGGCGGTATATCTTCGTTGCTCAACAGTCTTGGTTTGGGCGGCACTGGCTTGTCGCGTTTATTAGGCAATACCTCCAACGCCGATCTAGCAAGGTTGCTGGCGGCTGGTGGCGCGGGTGTGGTTGCTCGGAATAATTCTAACCAAGCACTAAACGACGCTAAAAACGCCGCAGATCAAATCCGTGATATAGCCAAAGACCCAGTTATAGCGGCCGACAAAGCTAAAGAGGATTTGAATAAAGTCGGTAATACTGGCATTGCCGCAGCAAATACGGCGCAAACCGGCATTGCAAATCTTGCGGCGGATCAGCAGAAGCGTGTAGATACCGCGGTTGCGCAAATTCAGCAGCTTGCGGACACGGCTAACCTACGCGCGGTGGACGTACAAAAGGGCTTGGCAACGATTGCGGCTAACACTGGGCTGCGTGCTGCGGACATCCAAGCGCAGTACAACAAGATTGCAAACCCATATCAGACTCAAGGCGCAGAATTGGCGCAGATGGGGCTCAGCGGCGGTCTGACGCCGGCCATGGCGCAGGCTTTTCAAGCCGCAGAAGCGAGGCTGGCGCAGCAGGGTATTGGGCGTGGCGGTGTGGCGGCGGCGCAGTCTGCAAACCAGCTTGAGGCGCTTCGGGCGCAGCTTCTGGGCGATCAATATAAGCAAGGCTTGGCTACGCAGCAGATTGGCGACCAGTATGCGGCGCAGGGTATTAACGCGAGCACGGCGCAAGCCAACCTTGGCGACCAGCTTAGCAACCAGGCTTTGTTGGCTGGCCTTAACCAGTACAATTACGCCAACACGCTGGGATCAAGCGCCGTAACAACCGGATTGGCCGGCAGTGCCGCGGCTAACGCGCTTGCGCAATCTGGCATTCAGACTGGTTTGACGGGCACTGCGCAGGCCAATGCGTTGGCTCAATCAGGCATCAATGCGGCGCTGCAAGCGGCGGGCATTAGGGATCAATATCTCATCCAAGCCTTGCAAACGCAGCTTCAAGGCAATCAGCAGGCGCGCACGGCTATGCAGGGCTTGTTTACGCAGATTGGTGGTTTCCTGGGCGGCGGCACGGGCAGCGGGAACACGGCCACTACTACGGCGAGGACTTAAACGATGGCAGGCTCTGACAACAGGTACGGGCGCAACGCTGAATTGCTGGCAGAGCGCGAAGCTATTTTGGCATTGCCTCCCGATCAACAGGGGCCGGCCTTGATAGCTATGAGCCAGCGGCGGTCTGGTTTGCCGTCAATGCCTGGTGGTTTCCGTGAGCCTGGGCCGGAAAGTGAAGGCGGGGCTTATACGGAAGGGTTACCTCCTGCTTCGGGGCGTTATGTAGACACTACCAGAATTTTCCCAGTGCAGCGTTTGGACAAGGTGGACGGCGCTTCCCCAAAGGAAGCAGGGGATTCAACCACGTCTGACGCTGGCCGCTCCACAACCGCTAGGGATGCGTTGAGGGGTATTACCGGCATTTCACCTGGACAAACTTCGTTGCTTGGCGGGCGGTTGGATTTGATAGACCGGGACGTGGCGCTTGCTAGGCGGCAAGGTGAGATTGAGCAGTCTCAGCGCCGCATCATTGCGCAAGGCGAAGCGGACGCTTCTAGGGGCTTTGCGGAAAGTCAGCGGCGTAGTGCGCAGGAGTTGGAGCGGCGTTTGCAGCCTATTCCTGAGTTTGTGGCTACCCGTGAGACTGCACGCGACATTGGTGCGCTTGCAAGCCTGTTGATGGTGGCCGGCGCTGCTTTGGGCGGCAAAGGCAAGCAGGGCGCGCTTATGGCCGTGCAATCCATGACAGGCATGATGGCTGGCTATCGACAAGGCCGGATGGACCTGTACCAGCGCGAACGGCAGAATTTTGAAACTGGGATGCGGCAAGTGCAGGCTCAGAACACGCAATTGCAGGAAGCGTTTACCCGTGCTCAGCGTTTGGCGCAGACTGACCTTGAAGCGGCTAGGCAGCAGTTTCAGGTTGAGGCTGTCAGGCTTGGCGCTAGCTTGCCCAATATCACGGCTGAGCGTGCTGGATTTGCTCAAACGCAACAGATACTGCAACAAGCTGGAACGGCGTTGTCGCAAGCGGAAGCCCGCAAGGACGCGGAGAGAACGCGAGTTGAGAATGCACAGCCGCTTGTGGTGCCAGGCGAACGCGAAGGCACGTTTGTGTATGTAAGGCGTGACGGCACGCCTATCCTTAATCCACAAGGCCAGCCGTTGCAGGCACCGCCGCCCCGTAGTGCGGGTACTGCCGCGGGCGATAGGTTTGGATTTGGCGACATTGTTGTTGGCGCGGCTAACGAAGCTGCGGCGTCTCTCAGAAACCTTACCAGCATGGGCGCAGAAGCCAGCACTGGTATATTCCAAGGCCGCAACACCACGGGCCTAATGACGGCACCCTTGGGCGCTTTGACCAACGCCCTGACCAGTGATGAAGCGCAGCGGTACAACGTTGAGATTGCAAACTTTGGCAAGTTTTTAGCGCAAGTGCAGCGCGGCGGCAGAACGGTGCCCGTGTCAGACATTGAAGCCAGCCAGCGCGTGTTTGCCGTCCGTGAGGGCGATAGCCAACATACCGTGCTAACCAAATTTGCGGCCATGAGGCAGCAGCTTGAGCGTATCATTGAAGTTAGAATTCGCAGCCCTAATACGCCCGAGTCACTTAAAGAAATCTTGCGCGAAAACCTTGCGACAATCCAAGATGTGGTGCCGTTTACCGTTGAAGACGTTAACCGCTTTGTTAATTCTCAAAACCAGACAACTACGTTCGCTGATATGTTTAGGGACGTGGGTATTGTGCCGCCAAGGGATGGTGAGCAAAGGCCCGCCCCGCGCAGAGAAGCCCCCGCTCCTGCTGCGGGCGGTGCTGCGGCTCCTCAACCTCCACCTCCCCCGGCAGCCGCTGGGGCCACTTACAATAGCTTGGCGGAATTGCGGGCCGCAGTGGACGCTGGAACGCTAACGCGCGAACAAGCCTTCGCAATTGCCCAGCAAAGAGGATTTAGAGCTGATGGCCGATAATCCTTCGATTGACGAACTATTCCCGATCAATAATTCGGCAAGGGGTAACGGCCCTACTATTGATGAGTTGTTCCCATTAGCGCCCGCCGCGCCTGTTGCCGGGCCGCGCCCATCGTTGGCGCAAGCAGGGCGGGAGCGGATTGGAGCTACTCGGCAGGCCGCTGAGTCTTTCCAAGATTTTGTGGGCACTAAACTGTCCGAATACGGCACCGCTTTGCGTGGTGCGACGGCGGATTTGCCTTCTGCGGGCCGTGGTGCGCAAACGCTTACTCAGGGCACCGTGGCTGGCATTCCGGGGCAGTTTGGCGACATAGAGACGGCAGGCCGCGCTGGCTTGCGGGCGGCTGGCGTTAATGTGCGTGAGCGGTCTGCGTTGCCTACAACTGAGCGGATTGCCAACTACGCTTATGGTAGGCCCAGAACGCGCGAAGAAGAGTCACTGCGCGAATTGGGATCGTTTTTTAGCCCGCTTGGTGCTTTGTCCAGGGTTTTGACCCGCGGCGTTTCCGAAACGGCGGGTAGGCTTATTCCTCAAACGTCGCCTGCAATCGAGGCTGCTGCCAGCAGGTTGGAGAGAGAAGGCATTAAGCTGGACCCAACGCAAACCGCTCGCTCAGAGCCTTTGCAATCGCCTGGCTCTATTGGAAATCGCGCGGCCAATCAGGAACGCGTTAATCGGGCAGTTACGCGTGAGGCTGGGTTGGAATCCGCAACGGCTGACTCAAGATGGTTGGCTGACCGCTCTGAAAAATTAGGCCAAGAATACGACCGAATTTTCAACCGCCCGGTTAAATTAGATGCTGACGCCCAAAACGTCATGCAGGGTATTAGAGATAGAATGGTGGCTATTTTGCCTGCCGGTGACACGCAAGTCATTAGGACAGCAAACAATATTTTGGATCGCATCCCGCAGCTTGGCTTTGCAACACAGATACCCGGCTCTCAAATACGAGATTTGCGCAATAATATAAGCGCAATAGCGCAGCGCGGAGGCCCTGAAGGCAGGCTTGCTGGTGAAATGGTAGCGGCGTTAGATGACGTGTTTATTTATGGTCTGCCCCAAGCTGAACGAACGGCCATGCGGGATGCGCTTAATTTGAACAACCGTAGATATGGCGCGTTTGCTGAATTGGAGCGTTTGGCTGACCGCGGTTACGCGCGTGGCGGCAATGTTGATCTGCTGGCACTGGGTGACCAAATGGCTCCCCGGCATTCCGAGTTCTCTCGCGGCACCGCCCGCAATCCGTTGGCTGAATTGGCTTTGGCCGGGCGTGAGGTCAATCTGACTGGTGTTACGCGCGGTGCTGAAGGCCGTGTTCCAGCAACTGCGGGCTTTGCAAGCAACGTTTTATCTGCGCTCCGCACGCTGCCGGTCAGAACTGACCCAGCCCGCACCATGCAACGGCGACGTGCGGAAGGTAGGCCGGCAATTGCTGAGTTTGACCTGTACGGCCCCGCCTCGGTGGCTACCGTGCCTGCTGCCGCGGCTGGGCGCATAGAAGAGGAACGCCGCTAATGGCTAAGCAGAGCGTCAAGGGCATCAACCCCGATCTAGAGGCTACCATCAGCAAGCTGCTGAAAGAGGTTATGAGCAACCCGGAAGCCAGCCTGATCGACAAGATGCGCGTGATTGACCGCGCGCTAAACCTTGAGAAGATTAAGCAGAAGGTGACGGACGACGCCTACGGCACGGGTTTCTTGACCGATGATGCGGACGAAGAGTAAAGGATGTATCATGTCACAAGGAGATACAGGCATGGACGCCGTTCGGGTTATCCGCATTTCGCTACAGGTACTTGGGGAGCGGGCCTTTTCCCTGCTCGCAATGCTAATGACTTTCTCGCTTTTTTGCTGGGCCATGCTAGAACCGAGCTACGAACGTCTGGCTCTTGTGGCATTCTTCGCCCTTGCCGTGTACATCCCGAGTTTGAAAGGCCAAAGGAAATCCTATGCTGAAACCGACAACGGGTAGGGGTGCTGGCACCCCCGTCAAGTTTAAGCGCAGCCAAGAAGATAACCAGCAGGTTGCGCAGGCTGTGCGTCCGCAGTTGCCGCGCGACAAGAGCGCGAACGGGCGTCCTATCTTTACCTCTGGTGAACTGCCCAAGGGCGGTTATCAGAGCATGTGGGGCTTCGGGAACGATCCCACGAACACCAAGGACAGCCCGACCACCAAGCCTGGCCGGAAGATTTACTAATGGCAAACAACATTGCCTTCCAAGAGATGGGCAAAACTGTTCGCATCAACGTGAGCACCACGGCGAACACGGTGGCCGTGGTTGCTGACAGCCCTTGCAGCCAGTTGCGCATTCACAATGGCACGGCGCAAGAGGTGTTTATCCGTTGTGGCACCACGTCAACGTCTGATGCGGTGATCCCGGTGGCGGGTACGCCTGGCTACGGCATAGTGCTGCACAACAACACCAGCATCATTGTCACGGCACCGCGTGTGCCTGGTAACGCCACGCCGCAGTTTTATGTGTCTGCCATCACGGCCACGCTGACTGGTATTGTGTATGTGACCCCCGGCGAGGGCTTCTAGGATGGCCTCAGACAGCCTTAGCGTAGGCCGCGGTGAGAAGCTACCTTCTAGCCGCGGGGCGGGTCTGACGGCCAAGGGTAGGGCGCGTTACAACAAGGCTACCGGCAGCCGTTTGAAGGCTCCTGCACCCTCGCCCAAGAACAAGCGCGAGAAGGGGCGTAAGTCTTCCTTCTGTGCGCGCATGAAGGGCGTGGTGCGCAAGGCTAAAGGGCCTGCCACTAGGGCTAGGGCTTCTCTGAGAAGGTGGAAATGCCGATGAAGCGCGGATTGTATTCAAACATTCACGCAAAAAGGCGAAGAATTGCGCAAGGTAGCGGCGAACGCATGAGAAAGCCGGGAAGCAAAGGTGCTCCTACGGCAAAAGCGTTTAGGAAGAGCAAACGCACCGCGCGACGTTAGGCGCTTTGGGGGTAAAATGGCTCAAGCCCGATACAAGTGGGAAGATGTTGAGCCTGTTTACAATCTAGTCGCTCTACACGGCACTGTTGCCGCCGCTGCCAGGTCGTTCATACCGCCGATGGCGATTGCGACAGCGCAAAATCAGTATGAAGCGGCTGTTTCAAAGTTCAAAAAGCTGGATGTACGCAAACTGCATAAAGACGCAATTGCGTATGATCCCGAAAACCCGCCAAAGTCAGATTTAACCGAAAGCATTACGCATCCTAACGCGGTTGTGGTGGCTTTTAGCGATGCGCATTGGACTAGCCTCCACCAGCCCAGGAGCCTCGCGCATGAGGCGCTGTTAAAGGTTATTCCGATAGTAAAGCCTGACATCCTGCTTACTGTGGGTGACTTGCTGGACATGGGCGAGCCTAGCCGGCACGATCCGCTGGGTTGGCACAAGCGTATTAAGGTGGCCGATGAAATTGAGGCTGCTAAGAAACACTTGGATGACATCATGGGTCTAGCGCCGCGGGCTGCCAGGTGGTGGGTGCGGGGTAATCATGACGATAGGTTTGACAAGTATTTAGCGTTGCACAGTGCCATGTTTCAAGGCGTGGACGGCTTTGATTTTGCGGGCCACTTCTCAGATTGGCGGATGTGCCACCGTCTAGACCTAAATGACGTAGTTGTGATGCACAGGTATCACGGCGGCATCCATGCGGCATGGAATAATGCACTCAAGTCTGGCGTGTCTTTCATATCTGGGGATACGCATAGCCTTGAGGTCAAACCAATGGTTGACATGAAGGGGCGGCGTTACGGCGTGCAAACAGGCATGTTAGCTGACCCTAACTGGCCTTGTTTTACATACATGCAGGGTAACACTCGGTTGTGGAATCCGGGGTTTGCCGTGCTCACCTTCAGGAATGGAATGATGATGCCGCCAGAGCTATGCGAGGTTGTTAATGGGGTGGCTTGGTTCCGCGGGCAGGAAGTAGCTGGTAAACCGCGTGTGAGGGTGCAGGCGGGCCGCTCATAGTGAAGGTGCCCACCATAGACCCCGATGATGCGCGCCTTGCACAGCACGCTAGGGAGGCATTGGAAGAGGTGCTGGCGCGTGATCCTGTGTGTATCTTGTTTGTGTACGAGACGCACAAGCAGTTTGGCTATGCGAGCATACCGGCATCTGCGGCCATGGTGCATGGTTTGTATATGCATTTGGGTGGACTGCTCATGCCACCGGGGGAATGAAAAACCCTCCCCCGCCACAAGAAAAATCGGGTTTCCGGATTACAAATTACTCATCTTCAGGCAGCAGCCTGCCTTCAAACTCGTATGTGCCGATGTGAGACAGTTGCACCCATGGTGCCACGTAAACCTTGCCGCCCGCACGCCGCCAGGCTTGGCAGAAGTGGTAATCCTCGGACAGCAGGCGGTCACTCTCGGGGCAGATGGTGACATCAAAGAAAGCGTGGATAGGCTCTGGCTTCAAGGTGCCTGATAGGTCGGCCACATCGTTCATGTAGCTGTCCGTGATAGGCTCTAGCACCTCAAACACGCGCCGCTTGATAAGCATGCAGCCCGTGCCGGCGTTAAGCACCTCTAAGGGCTGGTTGTTGGGCGTGGTGGCTGTGGGGGCACCGTCCAGCAGGTTCACCACGAAGCTGCCGGTGTGGTATTTAAGCTCGTCAATTGGCACGCCGCGGTGGACGGCTACAGCCACGCTGAACCAGTTGATTTCCTTCTTGGGGTAGATGCCGGCGAGCAGGTCTTGGTCTGCTTCCACCATCGCAATGATGTGCATCGGGTCAAACTTGATGTCTGCGTCGATGAACAGCAGATGAGTGAAGTCTGTTTTCAGGAATGCCTTTGTGAGCGCGTTGCGGCCACGCTGAATGAGCGATTCGTTGAATTGCAGCACGGATTGAAACTCCCAACCGCGCATTTTGACGGTGTTGGCAAGCCCCATCATGGCCTGGTTATACCAGCCGGTACACATGCCACCATACATAGGCGTGGCTACCATAAGTTTGACGTGATCCATTAATTCCAATCCTCTCTATCTTTGCACCGTGCGCAGATGCGGTTGCGTCTTGCGTCATAGCTGTCGAATGCGTTTAAGCACTTTAGGCACTTTACGCGCGTGGTGTTGGGCTTCTCCTTCACCACGCGAGGCTGTCTGGGGGTTAGTGCGGCCGCCATGCCTTTTTCGCGCGGGCTTTCGCCACCACGCCAAAGCTGGGAAACCTTGTTTTTAATGCTGGCATAGTTGCGGTCTAGCTTCTCGGCTATTTCGCGGATGGTGCATCCCTCTTGCAGCAAGTCAAACAGGCGCTTGTGTTCCTCCGCGGTCCATCGGATTCCGCCCGGGTGAACGCCGCCTATGACCTCAGGGGACCAGCGGGCGCGCTTTGTAGCGGGCTTAGCTTCTTTCGGGAGTGGGCCGGGCCAGGTTCTGGGCAGCACATGGGAGCATATGCGGCGCGCGGTGATGGGCGAGCAGCGAAACTCTGCGGCTAACTCTTCTAGCGATGCGCCTTCCCGCCGTTTTTGTCGAATAGCGTCACGTTCCTCTGGCGTGATTGGCTCACGTCGCCTTGGCCTCATGGCTTCACCTTTTTCTTCAAAGCCAACTCCCGCATAAGTGGTGTGTTGTTGTAAATTTCGATAATTTTCTCAGCATAGGCCGTTCGGAGGGCGTTAAGTTCCGTCTGCGGCACCACGGTCCACCCTGCCGCGCGGATGGCAGCGATGGAGGCTTCAGCGGCCAGATGCGCGCAATGGCATGGCCCAACCGCGCAGCCTGTGCTTTCCGTACAGCCCGGCGGTTTAATAAGAGCTTTCCGTATTGCCTCGCCGGCGCGCTTTAACAGAGCGGGTTCGTCTTTTGCTGGCTTGGTCATTCTTTTCTCTCCTTTTCAAGCATTGGTATAAAGTCGGTTAGTCGCACGATCACAACGGCTTCCCGCCTGTCGCCTCTTGCCACCACCAGCGGGATTTGGCCCGGCTTGGCGGCGCGTGTGCATTGGTCTAGCCAGTCATAAACCGCTATGCTGGCCCGGCGCTTGCACTCCACCATGTACCCGCCGAGGTCGATGTCTCCACCGCCATCGCGCGTTTGGTCTAGATTGCGCGCAGCGTCTATGCCGGCGTCCTTTAAGGCGTTTACAACGTCCCGCTCAAAGGTTGCGCCCTTAGTGCGCTGCGCCTTGCCCATCAGAAGGGCACATCATCATCAAAGCGAGTGCTACCACCTGGCCGATAGCTATTCTCCCGCTCCCGCTGCTTGTCAGGGTCAGGCTTCCAGTCAGGGTCAGGCTTCCAGCTATCAATGCTGAGACTGACCATCGGCCCGCGGCGGCTGGTTTTCTGCCATCCCGCCAGCTTCACAGCCTCGCCGGCCTTGTAGTCCCGATCCAGAATGAGGTTGCCCTTATAGTCAGGGCCTTTCTCGCTTTTCTTCTCGGTGCTGAAAATTGCGCCCTTGCCGGGCTTGTCAGCGTATGTGCCGCTCATTCTTCCGGCTCCTCTTGAGTTTCGGGTTCCATCCAATGCAGGTTAGCCGCCTTAAAGCCTTGCAGCTTCGCCAGCTTAATATCCTCCGGGATGCGCTGATTCGCCGCGATGCTGTCCACCACCTTGTAGTAAGCCTGGACGGCTTCCGCCTCGGTTTCAAAAGAAGCGTAAATCGTGCCATCGGGCTTGTAGAGGTGCGCGCTCAATTCCACCTCCGGTTCTGGATCAGGCTCAGGCGGAATGTCCACGATCCGGCCCTTGGGCGGCGTGAAGTCGGCCACTTCCTCGGGCGTATAGACCCCAGCCACACAGGCCGGGAATACGGTGCGGATGCCCTCGCTGATGCACCTGGCGCGGAGCATGGCGCGCGGGTAGTTGCGCCAATTCTCTTTTTTGGTGAAGCCCAGCCTGTGCGCCATTTCCATGGTCCAACTGATGCTCACGTCGCCGCCTTGGGGATGGCTGAACACGCCGGTCACCACATCGTCGGTGTAGCTTGTCCAGTTGACCTTGCCCCCAGAAGTCTGGAAGCGGGCCAGCATAGCGTCACTCTTGAGCGCGGGACGGCCCTGTATGACGTGATAATCCCGCATAGCGATAGCCGGGTGCATATCCTCGGCTTGGCACAGCAGCATGATAGCCATCGCTTCCGCCTGGTTTTTGAAGCCAAACATTTTGCTATCGGCTGCCACTTGCGCCATCTTTTGGATGTCGGCCATTGGCACAATGTTAGACATCGGCAATCACCTCCCCCAGCGTGCGGTTGCACTTCACGAGCTTGCCGGCCACCCCATCGCGCAGGATGTCCAACAGGTGGATGCGGTTGGTTTTGCCCATATGCGGCAGGGCGTGCAGATCACGTTCGCTCATGTCTAGCACATCCTGCCAGGTCAGGCTTGGATCGTGGCTCATCAGCACGGTCTTGACCCTCTTGTTGATTTCCGTGTCGGCAACCCGCCACTCTTTCCAGTCACTCATTCTGCTTTCTCCTTCAAAAGAAACCGGCGTGATCCCGGCTGCTCAACTACGAAGCTCTCGTAGATGTCTGGGTATGCCGTCTTGAACAAATCGGCGCTGAAACGCTTGCTAGGCTTGGCAGACTTCCATGTGGCGAGCGTGCGCCCGTCTAGCGTCTGCATTTCTGCATTGTCGCCCATAACGCGCTGTATGGCCGTCTGTAGGCGGTCTTCCTCGGCCTCAAAGGCTTTGATGCTGGCCTTAATACCGGCTAGGCGCTTAGCCGCTTGTTCTAGCTCTAGAGACGCCATGGCGACGCCCTCAGTGCTGACAGGGTAAGCCGCTTTGCACTGTGAGACGCTTTCCGGGTCGGGCAGGGTGTTGGTCTCCACCATGGCCCAGAGTTTCGCCATCTGCGCTATCTGGCCTTCCTTCTCATCCTCTGAGAAGTCCAGCTTGAACGTCCTGAAACGCTGCCCACCAAAGAGAATGCACAGATACACTGTATCTACGCCAAAGCATGCCGCCTCGTGGCAGCACTGCGCCCAATCGGCATTCGGCACCCTCACAGGCTCGCCAGGCTCTGAGTAATTGTGGATGTGCAGCGCGTTGTAGTTTTTGCACTCCACGAGGAAGCTATTATCCGCGGCGATGTAGTCGCCGTGAGACTTCAGCCACGGATACCGCGGATGGGTAGCCACGGCATCGCCTAGGGCCTTTAGTTCGCCCAATTCCTCAGATGCGAATGCCGCGATGGTGCTCTCCATGCGAAGGCCCATCTGCACCACCTCAACCTCGCTCAGGTCAGGGCGCTCAGCGCGGCCAATCTTCTCGGCCACCACCTCAAATGCCTTGCCTGTCATGGCGCGGCGTGAATCTGTTGACCACCAGGCGCTGCGGCGCTCGTCTGCGCTAAAACCGCTCATTGCACTGTCTCCCCGACCTCATCAGCCGCCACGCCGGCTAGCACCTCAGAGAACGTGACCTCGCTCACAGATATTTGTTTGGCCTCAGCAATTTTTGTTGCCTGCTTATGGAGAGCACGCATAACGGCTATCGCACCACGCTCAAAAACCACGGCAAAAATGTCATCGGCCATTTTCAATTCCTGTTCGAATAACACTTTGTCTATTGTCATATCACCACCTCCACCAGCTTACGGGTGCCTGCAAAATACTTGTTAATGGCTGTAGCCAAGGCCGGCAGCATCACAGTCGGGAGATAGATTGCATCTCGGATTAGCTCTTCATCCCTGTTCTCCATCACAATCTGGATGTGTGCGCTGTCGTCGTCTATGTCTAAATACACGGTCCACATATCGTCCGAATCCGTATATTTCCCAAAAAATACCTCTTCCATGGCGCTGTCCCTTTCCTTGTTGTAGCGCGACACCTAATTTATCGGAGGTTTCGATGAGGTCAAGCGGAAAAGCGCGCAAGGCCAAAAAAAACCCCCAGCGGTTAGGCCAGGGGTCAAGTTCCAATCATGGGAGAGACTTGCGGAGAGGAAGGTGTCCGCGAGCGCATCATGCACGGCTAGAAACCCCCTTGCAAGGCCCAGCAAAACCCCCTACGCATACAACGTGCACATTGCACACACCCATTGGAGAGACAGATGAGCAGGACAATTCCAATCCGCGTGCCTGAAGAGATATTTGACGCAATCGAAGCCATTAGCCAGCGCACAGAGCACACGCGCAGCTATGTAGGACGTCGGTTGCTGGAAGAGGGACTGAAAGGGGAGTTATTTGGGTCCGCGGTCAAGCCCAAGCGGGTATCAATCAAGTCCATTGCCATGCGGATCGTGGAAGGCGTTGAAATTCCGTCTTGCATCCCGGCAGATGCTTGGCTGGAATGGGATCAATACCGCGCCGCGAAGTCAGGCAAAGCATGGACGGCGCACGCGAAGGTTCTTTGCATTGCGCGGCTTGAGACGTTTTGGCAGCAAGGCCACGATCCCGCGGCTATCATCCGGCAGAGCATAGAGAATGGCTGGTCCGGGCTGTTTGCACCCAAAGAGGTAGCTGTGGGCAACCGCGAAGACCTAGCCCGCCGGGTGCAGCCCATCGTCGAAAGCAGCGCGGAGGAGCTTTTCTAATGTGGACATTAGCAGGCGTGTTTATAGCCGGCTGCATTGGCGCGCTGATAGGCGGGCTGATTGTGGTTGCCGGATCGTGGCGCGAATTGAGGAAGGAATGGGAAGATGAGTGAATGGCAGCCGATAGAAACGGCCCCGATGGATGGAACACTCATCTTGTTGTGGCCTTATATAGATTTTGGTGAGCCGGGAGAAAAAGATTTTTGTCATGTTACGGCGGGCTTTTTTGATGACGAATGGAAAAATTGGTATGACCTTAACTCCCAAGAGCTATTCAATCCCACTCACTGGATGACCTTACCAGTGCCGCCCGCGGAGAAAACCCCATGAGTGACATTGTAGTCCGGCGTATGCCGCAGCTATCGCAGCCCCTTAGCCTAGCCGTGGCCGATGAGCAGCGGCGCGAGGCTAACAGTGGCCCCGGTGAGTATAGCCCACAGGCTTTGGCCCCCTCACTGGTTGCGGAGGCTGAGAAGGCCTCGAGGCAGGCTAGGGCCGCGCTACAGCCGCCCACAGGGGCGTTTGTGCTTAGCTGGATAGCACCTATCCACGCCGGGTTCTCAAACCCCCCCAGCGCCCGCGAGAGTGCCGTATGGGCCACCGCGGTTGCCAAAGCTTGCGCGCGAGTGCCGGCACAGGCTTTCACTGAGGATGCGCTGATAGACCTGGCCGCGCGTAGCAAGTTTTGGCCGTCCGCAAGCGAGGTGCTGGCCGTGGTGCAACCGGAAGCCAATCGGCTGTATAGCAAGGTTCTGGCGATGGAACGCATCGCGCGGAGGAAGCCCCCGGAGCCTCCAAAAAAGGTAAGCTTCACTGACCTATCCCCTGAACAAAAGGCGATTGATGACGCTAAGACGCGCGAGATGATCGACCGGATGAAAGCCGCCATCGCGGAGCGCGATCGTAAATTCAGGCCAGAACGCGCGGATAGGGCAGCGCCTGTCAGCCTTGGCGCATTGATGGCCGGCTACCAGCGCGTGATCGACAGCGGCAGCAGCTATGCCGAGGCGGCGCGCGTGCGATTAGAGAAACTTAAGCGCGATAACTGAGTCTGGCACGGTTCTTGCATAAGGGCTTTTTGGGTAACACCTAGAAGCCCTTTTTGCATGCCCACGACTGGCACGATTCTTGCAATCTTATATACACGTCCTCGACGACTTACGTCGTGCTTACAATCGTCAAGTTTATAACCCCCCTATCTATAACCCTATCGGGTTAAATCTAGGGGGGATGCAAGGGGGGAAGGGCGCGCGAAGCGGGCAAGCGCAAGGCCCGTAAGCCATTGCAAACGCTACGGAAATGGCGCGCTGCTACTGTATACCTTGCGCGCATTGTGAGCGTTGTGCGCATGGCATGCAGTGCATACACTAGACCACAAGAATGGCGCGGGCCTGGTCGTAGCGATGTTTGACATCTTCAAGGCCCACACTGCCGCCATTCACCGCCTTGCGGAGCTTGGGTAGGTCGCCCGAATCGGCCACGAAATTAAGGCCCATGCGGGACCACCAAATACACGCGCTTTCCGCCGCACCATCTGGCGTGCCAAGGCTTTCAACCCAATCATCGCTTAATTCACGCCAAAGCACGCGGGCAACCCGGTCATAGTTCCAGCGGCCAGTGATTTGGACAAGTCCGCGCCCGCGGTACAACCATGCATCGCCCGGAAGCCGGTTGCCCAAGTTTTTACGCCCCCACTCGCCGCCGTATATCTCTTCCGCGATGATCCGCTCATCCGCTGGATGGCCTACGCGGCGGCAGGCATCTAGCGCGCGGGTGCTGGCCCGCTTGCCAAACACTGCCGCAAGGCGATCCGGGCTGTAATCCAAGCTTTCAATAAGCCTACGCCCGCCGTTAGTTTCATGCCCGAAATTGGCTAGGGCCATGCAGCAGCGGACCGGGTTCGCCGTCATACCGGCGCGGCTCATGTGTTCCTCTAACAGGGGTGCCCACATGGACGGAGCACTCCAGCCAATCCCGCTCAAAATCTGTTCGGTTATCATGATTCCACCATAGGTATAGGGCGGCCCCGCATGACGCTAACGCCAGCAGGGCCGCGGTTAAAACAAGCTTCCGTGCTGGCAATATCATGCGTCCGGCTGCCGCACAAAAGAGCGTGCCACTGTCTGGATAACAGGCTCTAAACGGCGCGGTAGCCTAACGCTAGCAGGCCATGCGGCGGGCTTTGAAGCCGTGGCTAAAAACTCTGTAGCCATAAGCCGCCCGCTTTCGTAATTGCGTTGCTGCCAGCTTGGAAGGCTTTCATACGCCGCCCGGTAGCCTAGACCCTGCACCGCGTCCTGATAGCCCGCCCGCACCACTTCCATGATGTCAGGCCGCTGCCGGGCTTTGGTGTGCAGAACCTTGTGCGCTTCGTCGTTTTTCATAGCACCACCACCAAAAAGATGGCGCCGCCAAGCGTAATGAGGAATGCCAGGCCCTCAATCAGGGTTTTAAGAATGGTCATTGTCAGTCCCCCTTATGCGCCAATGGCGCGCAATGCGTTGCAGATACGGTCGCGGCGGCTTAGCCAACGCTCTAGGCTGGCATGGCGCGTCATTGGGTGCTCAGTGGCACTAGACCACGCCCACAAGCGTTCAAAGCGATTGAGCGTTGCATCCCCAATTAGGCCATGCGCCCACAAATGCCGCACCCGCTCCCATGATGCGCGGGCTTGAATCAATTCGCGCAATTCAGCGCGGGCTTCCATATGTGTCATTGTCTTTCCCTTTTCGTTGTCGATGCCACCGTGGCAATCGGGCAAAGCGCACACTGCCGAAGCAATGCCGCCTTGCCGGATTGTCAGCCTCTAGCCACGGCAGCTGCGGCTTTCTTGCTCACGCCATGGGCTGGAAATCCCACAATAACCTTGCGATCCACACGCTGGCAAAGCTGGCATGTCGCGCATGATACGTCATCACGATACGTGGCCGGGCAGGTTTCAACCGTACGACCGGCAGGTGTGGTGACAGTGTGCCGCACACCCTCCGCGGCATCTAACACCACGACAACAGGCCCGGCTTTTGTATCGGCCAGCCTATCAGCATCGGCGAGGGTATTGGCGCTTAGGTTAACCGTAAAGCCTAGGTTATTGACCATGGTGACGGTTGCCACATTAGCCTTGTTCATTGGCTTGTGGGTATAGGTGAAACCCCGCTTGCCACTGCTAGCCTTAGCCAATGCCAGCAAAGCCTTGCGGTCAATCTTGGCATCAACGCCAGGTAAATCGCCCGCTTGATTGTGTCGCCAGAGCTGACCATCGGGCAGCGCCGCAATCTTGGAAACGAATACAGGCCATTCGTCGCCGCGCTGCCCATTGGTAACGGCGCGCCAATGCATGGCAAGAGGCCCGCCTCCAGCGTAGCAGCCTTTAGCATAGAGCGGGCAGGAAGCCGGGCATGTGGCCTTGCTTGATGTCGATACGGGGATAGGTCCCGTTTTGCCGTTACGGCTTTCTAGAACCAGGTGTGTCAGCATTGTTCGCTCTTTCCCATGTGGCATGATTGCCTAGAGCGCAGGTATACAACGCGCACAAGGTATGCACGTTAAATGTTGTCCATCTACGTGAATAATTCTTAATCCTTACAAAACACAACATGGCACGTTTCTTGCTTCACGCGCGCGCGCGTACCTTATTACGTCTATATCGTCATAGCGTGATGACGTTATATCGTCACATCGCCTATCACGTTATATCATAACCCACGACCCTGTTTGGTTAGCCTCTATGTCCTATATCGTATTACATCCAGCTCAATGGCAATGATGGAAGCAATGGCCTCTACCACCCCCGCGCGTAGGCCATTCTAAGGCCCGTACAGGCCGTTCTATCGATGGGGTCGGTAGGGTGGTAGCGCAGAACACTACAAAGCCCTGTACGGCCTTCTGTGATGGAGTTTGGGTAAGGGACACTGACCTATTTACGCAATGTTATAACATAACACCGTTTGCATGACCGCACATGCCCGCACGGCAGAAAGCGCGTGACCGCGCATGGGCCGCGGGGGGGCTGATGAGCGTGCCCCTCTCCTTGTTCCCCCCAAGAAAAAACTGGGTTTGGGGTTTGGGTTGTATATATACGTTGTAACGTGTGTGTCAGATGAGGGTTTGGTTATGGATACGGTGGTGATGAACAAGGTGTTGGACTTGTATGCGAGCGGTGCGCTTGTGCGCGTTGTATGCAACCGTTGCAATGTAAGCATTAGCTCAGTGATGCGGGTGTTGAGAAGGGCGAGGGCTGAGGGTGATGTGCGGGTTTTGAAGAGGCGGCGGTTGTTGGGTGGTGAGCGTGGGCGGATGATTGAGGGTATGTTGGGTGTTGGTGATGGTGTGAGTGCTGCGGAGATTGCGGAGTTGTTGTGGGGTGATGAGTTGCCGAGCACTTGGCGGAATGTGGTGATGATAGAGATTAGTAAGTTGCGGAAGGCTGGGGTGGTTGTTAAGAACCTCAAGGGGCGTTATGTATTGGCATAAAGTTTAGGGGTAAAACCATGGTTGAATCCGACGAGAATGTTATGGGTGCTATGATTTTTGATCGCGCCCGACAAGAGATACCGGATTTGCAAAGTGCCGACATGGGTGTGATTTACACGCCTAGGGACGGCGACCAGAAGCTCAGGTATTGGCAGGCTGATGAGGCTGGTGAGCCAGACAATCCGAGGCCTGAGGCTCTGCCTGTGGGGCGGGCTGGTATGCAGCTTTTTAATTCCGGCGTTAGCCCCGCCGATATTTTTCGTGAGTATCAAAAGTATAATACCAGCGCCAAAAATGAGGCGCCGGGCACTCTGGCTGAGAGCGTGAGCGGGTTGGTGCGGCAGCCGTATCCAAGCGAAGCTGAGTTTTTTCGCAGTAGGCCGGACGTGGCGGGCATGGCAACTGAAGACGCTCGCATTGCTTTGAACCCTAATTCTCCGTTAAGCCCGCAGCAGCGGAATGCGGTGGCTGTGAACGAGGCGGCAAGGCTTGCCATGCGGGAGTATCAGCAGCCGGCCCCGGCGTTGACGCCCGCTCAAGCGCAGTATCTTTCCACCGTGAATAACGGGGCTGCTTACCCTGGCGGTGAAGCGGCGCAACGGGAAACGATGATAGCGCGGTTGTTGTCTGGAGACCCGAGTGCGGGTCAGACTTCGCAGCAGCAACAAGAGTACGCCGCCAAAATCAAAGCGTTGATTGGAAATCTAACGGGCGCGGTTAAGCCGTGAAATTTGACCTCCAAAAGTTTTATCAATTTTGCTCTCAGTTGCAGATTGAGACGAAGGAGAAGGGGTTGCAGCGGCTGGACAAGCTGTTGGGCACGCAGACGTATGTGATGAACGAGATCGCGCGTGGGCTGGAGGAGGACATTCACTTCTTCACCATTCTGAAGGGCCGTCAGCTTGGCGTGACGACGATCAGCTTGGCGTTGGATTTGTATTGGGTGTTCACGCATCCGGGTTTGGGTGCCACGCTGGTGACGGACACTGAGGAAAACCGGGAGATGTTTCGGTCCACCTTGGGCATGTATTTTGAGCACTTGCCGCGGCAGTTCAAGATTCCGATGGAGGGGCATAACCGCAACCAGTTGGTGCTGAAGAACCGCAGCCGGTTGTTTTACCAGGTGGCGGGCTTGCGGGCTAAGGGCAGCTTGGGGCGTGGTAAGGCTATCACGTATTTGCATGGCACGGAGACGAGTTCATGGGGCGATGAAGAGGGTTTGGCGTCGTTGCTTGCTTCGTTGGCTGAAACCAACCCGGACAGGCTGTACATGTTTGAGAGCACTGCGCGGGGCTTCAACCTGTTCCATGATATGTATGTCACGGCCAAAAAGGCTCGCACGCAGAGGGCCATCTTTTGCGGTTGGTGGCGAAACGAGTTTTACACCGCAGACCCAGAGACGGCGGTATATAAAACATATTGGGATGGACGACTGACCCCTGAAGAGAAGGAGTGGGTCAGGGACATCAAGAAGCTTTACGGCTTTGAGATCAACAGCCGGCAGATGGCATGGTGGCGGTGGAAGCTGGCAGAGGGCATCAAGGACGATGCGCTGATGTATCAGGAGTTCCCGCCCACGGAAGACTATGCGTTCATCATGTCGGGCACTTCGTTCTTTAGCACATCGCGTTGCACGGACGCGGCCAAGGCTTCGAAGGCCACAAAGCCGGATTACTATCGCTATGTGATGGGGCAGTTGTTCCAAGACACTGAGGTGATGAAGTCTCAGGAGCGGCTTGCAACGCTGAGCATTTGGGAGGAACCCGTTGACAATGGGTATTATGTTATTGGTGCCGATCCTGCTTATGGCAGCAGCGATTGGGCTGACCGCTTCTGTATTCAGGTGTTTCGCTGCTATGCGGACGGTTTGGAACAAGTTGCGGAGTTTGCCACCAGCGAGTTAAACACCTACCAGTTTGCGTGGGTGATTAGCCATTTGGGTGGTGCGTACAAGAACAGCATCCTCAATCTAGAAGTGAATGGTCCCGGCCAGGCGGTCATCAATGAGTTGCGAAACCTAAAGCGCCAAGCGGTTGCCATGGGCGGCAAGGACGGCACTAGCTTGATGAACGTGCTGGGGCATATGCAGAATTACATCTGGCGCAAGAACGATACGCTAGGCGGTTTGTCCAATAGTATTGGCTGGGTCACTACATCCGCGAGTAAGGAGCGTATGCTTAATTACTTGAAGGATTACTTTGAGCGCGGGATGCTGATCGTGCGGTCCATGGATACCTTGGATGAAATGAAGACGGTGACTCGGCAGGACGGAACCATTGCGGCTGCTGGGCGGGGTAAGGATGACCGGGTGATTGCCTCTGCTTTGGCGGCGGCGGCGTATGCTGAGCAGTTGCAGCCGCGGTTGATAGCCATGAACCTGACCAAGCTTCGCAATCGGGCAATGGATGAGTTGGATGCGGAGGAGCGTGGCCGGGAGCGCACGGTGGTGAGCAAGTACCTCAAGAACATTGGGCTTGGTATGTGATGTTTGCGCTGCGGCCAAAGAAAGAGCTGATAGAGTGGTTCCGCCGCTTTTGGGCGGATAAGGACCGCGGCATCAGCATGGAGTTGCTGGTGGAGTTTACCGGCGTTTCAAAGAAGACGTTGGAAGAGGTGGCAAGGCGCGGCAATCGCCCGATGCAAGATTGGGTGCAGTCCGCGTTGAGCAAGTTTGCGCATGAGTGGGAAGCGGGCATGATCGAAGTGTATCAGCGCCCCAACCGCACCAAGGGCATCAGGTACAGGCGGGAGCCTAAGTTGGACATGCGGCCAAGCGTTGGGCTGCAAGTTGTGGACGGGCAAATCCGTTTGAATGTGGGAATGAAAAACCGGGCAAACTACATGACGCCCACGCTGAAGGAACAGTTGAAATGATTAAGCGCCACTACAAGTGCCCTAAGCATGGGTTTTTTGAGTCATGGGAGGCTGTCTGCACGCATGGTTGCTTGGACGGCATTAAGGTGGCTTTCCTGAAAGCGCCGGCGTATCTGTCTGACAAAACCAAGCGCAACGATGCCAACCTGAAGGGGCTGGCGCAGGAGTTCGGTATGACTAACCTGAAGAGCACGCGCGAGGGTGAACACCAAGAGGGCTACCTGACCCGCAACAACGCTCCGCCTGTAGAGCAGCCCCCCGAGCCTCCCCGCGGCTCTGGCGTCATCTGGGGCGGCGGTGCGGGGCACAGCATGCAGTCGGTCATGAATGGCGGCATCAAGTCTGTGCGTGGTGAGAGCGTAGGCTTCAATCCAAGGGATGCGGGCGAATTGCGTGGACCCCGGACGGCAAGTTATGTAGGGGATCATGAGAATCTTGCCATCAAGAGGGATTAAGCCGTGATAATTCCGAAAGACCCTATTGAGCGCGAAACCCTGTATCTTGATTTGATCCAGAAGTGTTTGGTGTCTCGGGAAGAGCGTAAGGCGGATTACAGCAGCTTGCGCTCTTGGTATCTGTTTGGTGCTGGCCCGGAGGAAAGCCCGGCGCACTACAACAAGATTTACCCGCACATTGACCAAGTGACGGCGTTTTTGTTTAGCGCGGACACCACGCGCTTTAGCATTAACCTTGGCGCGTCGGTGCCAGAAAACGAGCACACTAAAGTGCCGGTGCTGACCGCGGCGTTGAACGACAAGTGGCAGGATTCCAACGGCGACCAAGTGTTTGCAATGGCGATGACGTGGGCGCTTTGTTATGCTTCCACGTTTATCAAGCTGGTTGTGCGCAATGGGTCCATCCACCCCTACATGGTGGAGCCTGGCAGCGTGGGCGTGCTGCGCGAAGATACGCCCTACACTGACCGCCAAGAGGCGATGGTCCAGACCTACTACATCACCAAGTCTGACCTAGCACGCCGGCTGTACGGGCATCCTAAGCGCAAGTCGATCATGGATCGTATTAGCGCGGCGCAGCATCAAGTGAGCCATGTGCCAGAAGGCCTTGACCGCATTGTGATGAGCCAGACCAACCCGACCATCTATGGTACGGTCAACTTGGACCTGTACGGCTACAACCGCATGAAGGCTCAGGTGGCCGAGGATACGGTTGAGATGCGGGAGTTGTATCTCTGGAACGATGAGATTGACGACTATCAGGTGGTGACGATTGCCGAGCCTGATGTAATTATCTATGACCGCCCCGGCGAGCAGCTTTTTATGAAGGGCGAACTGCCGTTTATCCAGATTACGCCCAACCCGCAGTATGACTACTACTGGGGGCAATCTGAGGTGCAGAAGCTGATTTTCCTTCAGCAGATGCGCAACAAACGCATGACTGAGATTCTGGACCTGTTGAGCAAGCAAGTGAACCCGCCCACGGCGTTGATGGGCTTCACGGGCATTTTGGATGAGAAGAACTTTGCTCTAAACCGCGCTGGCGGCTTGTTGTCTAATGACATGGCGCAAGGCAAGGTTGAGCGGCTGGCCCCGGAAATGCCGGCTGACTTGTTCCGCGAGATTGACGCGATTGACGCCATGTTTAGCGAGGCGTCGGGCATATCCTCAGTGCTGTCAGGCCGCGGTGAGTCTGGGGTAAGGTCACAGGGGCATGCGTCTCAGTTGGCGCGGTTGGGTTCCTCGCGCATCAAGAAGCGGGCGTTGGTGATTGAAGACGCGCTGGAAAAGATGGCTACGTTGTATCTTAAACTGATGCAACAGTATGACCGCACGCATTTTCCTGATGTCCACGGTCATAAATTTATTGCCGAGCAGTTTACTAAGGACTTTATGGTTAAGGTTGACGCGCACTCCAACAGCCCGATTTTTATGGAGGATATGCGGACGTTGGCGTTCAACTTGTTCAAGGCGCAGGCTATTGACAAAGAAAGCTTGATTGATCTGCTCGATCCGCCTATGAAGCAATTGTTGAAAGACAAGCTGAAGAAGCAGGCCGCTGAACACAAGGCGAACCCACCTCCCGAGGGTAAGCCTAAAGGCAAGCAGGGTGGATAATGGCGCAGGATTTTAACATCAAATCCGACCAACCCAGAGCGCAGGCTAAGGACGTAGCGCGCGGTAATGCTTCGCCTACCATGGAATACAGGGTATCCTCCATACGCACCCTAGGTAATAGGGCAGCGCCACGCGCTAATGCGCGTTCGGAAAGGAGGTGATACCATGTACAAGTCCGTCAAGCGCGGTCGCCGTCGTGGCCGTTAATGCGGTGTGTTTAACTCTAGCAATGAAAGGAGGTTTCCCATGCGTCGCAAGGGTCGTAAGGCTCGCCGGTAACTAACGCGCTGCCTTGAGCAGCCGTTAATCCGCGACTTCCGTGCGGGACCGGAAGATAAAAATAGTCCCGCTTGACTTTTGCGTAATGTGGGTGTTACGCCCGCAATTGTTAATTGGAGCATCAAGTGTCGGAAAGCGTTATGCGGCTGCTGCAAAACCAGCGCCCGAAAGAAGCACCGGAACTAACTGCGCCCCCGCCCGGCGAAGGGGCTTCGTCTGTCCCGCCGATGGCGTCGCCTATGAGTACGCCGGAACCTAAGATGGGTTCGCGAGAAGCCGCGTTGATTAACGTGGGCATGGCGATGGACTTGATTGAGCAGTCCCTGCCGGCAATTGGTAGTGAGACTGGCGAAGGGCAGAAGCTGGTAGCGGCTTTGCGTTCGCTGACAGGAGCAATGGGGCCGCGCCGGCAGAAGGTTGGCGAGCTTCAGAACGCCGAGATTCTTCAGTTGTTGCAGAACCTGCCGCAAGCTGGCGGTGCAACGCCTGAAATGAAAGCTATGGCCGGTATGCCGGCTATTCCTGGCATGGCTGGTGCGGGTGGGCCTCCGGGTGCGCCGCCGCCGCCGATGCCGGGTGGTATGCCTGGTGGTCCGCCTCCGGGCGGTATGCCGATGCCGGGTGGCCCGCCGCCTGGTGGAATGCCTATGCCGGGCGGTCCCCGTCCCGGTGGTCCCCCAATGCCGGGTGCGGGTGGTCCGCTTCCGGGAATGCCCCGATAGGAGTTTGAAATGGACCTTTTTAAGCCACGCGGGGCCTCTAATCCCCGCCGCCCGACCGATAACAACCAGCAGAACGGTCAAGTCATCAACACGCCGCGTTATGCGGAGTTTGGTGGCCTGAAAAACGCGACTGCTACGGGTTCTAAGAACCGCATGGGCATCAAGCCGCCCGGCGACGGTAAGAAGGTAATCTAATATGGCTTCTCTTGAAGATTTGAGCTTTGAAACGCGCGATGAGCTTGCTCGCTTGGCGCGTACCCTTGCTGAAAACCCGGACACTCGCAAGGATTTCCTGCGTTTGACGAAGAAGGCCCAGCCTGGCCTTAATATCCCTGAGTTGGAGATCGAAGAGTCGGTGGCGCGTTCCACCTCGGCTTCTGAGGCTCGCATTCAGATGCTGGAAGCCAAACTTCAAGAGAAAGACGCTCTTGCTGAGCTTGACCGCCGCCGTCAGTCGTTGATGAAGCAGGGCAAGATTCGCAGCGAAGATGAAATTCAGGAAGTGGAGAAGGTTATGCTCGAACGGGGCATTACCAACCACGAAACAGCGGCGGATTACCATCGCTGGATGAAGGAAGCGGCGGCCCCCACGGCTTCCTCCTTCAACATGAATGTGCTGGACGGCAAAGCGCGCGATACTCTCCAAGCGTATTGGAAGAATCCGCAGCGTGCAGCGCGTGACGAGGCGTTCAAGGCTCTTGCGGAAATGCGCAACCCGCGCCGTCCCATCGGTCTCTGATGCGGTATCAACAATAGTTAGGAGAAAGTCATGCCAATTGGTGGTGGTATTCTCCCCGCATCGGGGAGCACGCAGTACACAGAACTGACCTACCTTACTCGTA
>Ga0209085_1000318_pt1 | contig 35969 bp, 52 predicted proteins | sample C_131016_EF_Meta_FD_187310 | JGI IMG/M metagenome (GOLD analysis project Ga0209085, IMG submission 187310) | Freshwater microbial communities from Lake Croche, Canada to study carbon cycling - C_131016_EF_MetaG (SPAdes) (version 2) | ecosystem: Environmental > Aquatic > Freshwater > Lake...
TATACGGCGTAAGAGGATGGATATGTCTCATTTTGCAAAAATACAAAATGGCGTAGTTACAGAAGTCATTGTGGCAGAACAGGATTTTATCAATTCTGGTCTAGTTGGCCCTGCTTCTGAGTGGGTGAAAACTTCGTATAACACTCGCGGTGGTGTGCATTACGGCGAAGACGGCCAACCTGATGGTGGCACGGCTCTGCGCGGTAATTATGCCGGTATTGGTTATACCTATGACTCAGCGAATGACGTGTTTTATGCACCGCAGCCTTATCCATCATGGACGCTAAACAACACAACTTGGTTGTGGGAATCGCCTGTTCCATATCCAACTGACGGTAAAATTTATCAATGGAACGAAGAACAACGCAACTGGGTAGAGGTGAATTATGGGAATTAACGCATTTACCCGAACGGGCAATACGGTTGCGTTTACGGCCAACGTAGCAGCTCCTACTCCCGTTCAGTGCATTTCCTCGACCCTTGGTGGCAACCAATACCGTATCATTAACTCTGGTACGGTTACGGTGTTTCTGGGTTATGGCACAGCATCGTCTGACGCGAGCAACAATGCCACGGTTGTAACAACGACCGGTCTGGCTTTGCCATTGCTGCCTAACACGGATGAAATTCTATCGTTTGTACCAAATGCCTATTTTACTGCAATCACGGCATCTGGCACTGCACAAATATACATAACGCCAGGCGATGGCCTCTGAGGTGAACGATGTTAAAAGTAGCTGGTGGTGTAAGCGGTGGTGGTAGCGGCACCGTAACTCAAGTAAATACAGGCACCGGCTTAACCGGAGGCCCAATCACGGGCAACGGTACGATTTCTTTAGCAAACACAACCGTCACAGCAGGAAGTTATGGAAATGCAAGCACCGTCGGAAATTTTACGGTTAACGCGCAGGGGCAGCTCACAGCAGCGTCCAATACGGCGATTGCGATCTCGGTTGGCGCGGTAAGCGGCGCTGTACCTAACACCGTTAACGTGCTCACATCTGGCTTGTTGTCAGGTGGTGGAGCATTAACTGGCAACGTCACGGTTAGCTTGACATCTGTGCCTTCCAGTAACGTGACTGGCCTTGGCACGATGGCTACGCAGAACGCAAATGCGGTAGCTATCACTGGCGGTACAGCAAATTTAACTTCTGCAAATATTACTTACAGCGGCGCTTCATCTAACATCGGCACATTATCCGTTGGTGGCGCTGCTAACATCACAAATGACACGGGCTTGATTGCAAGTTTTGTTGGCAATGCAACAACTTATTCTTATGTCGCAGTGCAAAACAAATTAACTTCTAACACTGCTTATGGTGCTTATTCTCTTTATAATGATCTTGGCACAATTTACGCTGATTTTGGAATAAACAGTTCCAATTATAGCTATGTAGCTGCGGGTTTCCCCAACAACAGCTTTTCCTTGCCGAATGCTACATTTATCCAATCTGGAGCTAATTCTGATTTAACAATTGGCACCAATGGCGCAAATGCCGTTCATTTCTTAGCAAATGGATCCACAAGCACATCGGATGCTTTGACGATTAATGCTAACAATACTGTAACAATTGCAAACTTGGCTGCTGGCACATCTTCCACGGCCACATTTGCAACGCCTTCACTGCCTTTAGTTCCGGCAGGTTATCTGACAATCAATCTTAACGGTACTAACGTCAAAATTCCTTACTACGCGGTGTAACATGGATCAAAATCTTATCAATCTCTTAATTGCAGTTGTTGGCACCGTTGGTGGTTGGGTTCTCAAAGTTATTTGGGATGCCATTCAAGAGCTTCAGATGGACATGAAAGAGATAGAAAAAGAGCTACACACGGAATACGTCAGCAAAGGCGATTTCCATGTAGCACTTGATGAGATTAAACAGATCGTACAACGCATTTTTGATAAACTGGACAACAAAGCGGACAAATAACGTGGATTTTGATACGCTCTCCATTGTTGAGTTTGGTGACAAGGAAGGGCTACAGCGTTTCCTTTTTGAGAACTCGTTGCAACATCAATTGTTTCGTGACACGTTTTTTGACCAAGGCATCGCGGTTCCTGCCTATCCGTTGTATGAAGCAGATCCAGACAATCTAGACGACTGGTTGCAAGCGCATCAAGTTGAACATCAGTTCTTTGCAGCTCAACTGGGATTATCTAATCCTTTCAATATGTTAGATGCTGACTTCGGGAAACAAGACGATTTTTATGATTGGTTAGGACAACATTTGACTATCCATGAACAGATAGCAGCAGCGTTAGGATTGAACTGATGGTTACTCCGGCAGAACCAGTGCTCAAGACCAAGATGGAAGACATGGGTAGCTTGCGCGGACCTCGTAAGTCTCAGGCGCCGAAGAGCAACAAGCTCAATTCTATGGAAATCATACAACAGTCTGCACAGCAAGAAATGGGTGACAAGGCTGACGTAAACCAAATCGTGAACGGCTTGGCTGCATTGATCCAAAAGGGCGCAGTGAAGTTAGTGCAGATTGGCAACAGCGTGTTTACCATCATGCCCAAGCAAGCAGGTACGGTCGAGGTGCATACGTTTACGGTCGAAGCGCCTCAGACTTTAGTCGAACGCTATAAGTCGCTTGCCAAGACCTTGAAGCAGATGGGCTTTAAGACGGCTGTGACCTATGCCGAAAACCCTGCATTTGTTAAGATAGCACAACAATCAGGTTTGCCGGTCAAGATCAGCCAAGGTCATCAGACGATCTCAGGCCAGAAAAAGCCGACTTACCAGTTTATATTGGATCTGTAATGCCAGCAGCAGCGCTTGTTTTACCCGCACTTGAGTTCTTTGCACCGGAGGCTGTAGCGGCTGTTACCGGCGCTGTTGGTGCAGGTGTGGCAGGTACGTTAGGCGCAGGCGTTGCTTCAACGACTATTTTAGGTGCTACCACGGTGGCTGACATAGCTACTGGCGCCATTATTGGTGCAGGTACTTCGGCGGCTACTGCGGCTATTCAGGGTGGTGACATCGGCAAAGCTGCTTTGACAGGTGCCGTTAGCGGTGGAGTTGGCGCAGGTGTCAGTGCGGAAGCTAGTAAACTTCTAGGCGGTGGTGCGGCTGCTGGACCTGGAATGTCTGCTGTAGCGCCGAGCATTGCTGGATCTCCTACGGCAGCATCTGGTCTTGTTGGCGCTGCGGGACAAGGAGCTGGAGCTTTAGCCGGTGCTTTAGCGGGTGGTGCGCCATTAAGCACAGCTTTGCAGTCTGGACTTAGAGGCGCTGAACTTGGTGGAATCAGCGGTCTTGCCAAGGGTTTAGCGCAATATGACTTAGGTACTTCGCCTAAAGAAGCGAGTGCTATTGGATCTGCGGCAAGCCAAGCAGCAAGTTATGCCCTACCGTCGGTGTCTGGTGGAGCTAAACCGTCTTATACGCCTCCCGTACAACCAGGGTTGAGTTTACAGGGTCCGGCTACACAAGCACCTAGCCCGACACTGGGTCAATCTCTGTCAATTGCACCAAGTTTGGGCTATACTCCTACAGGCTCTGTCTTTGGTTCTTCTGACGCTGAAGGCAAGAAATCGAATGTGTGGAACGTAGGCTCACTTAGAAACATCGGTGCAGCGGAGGCGTAAATGGCAGATTTTTTTGAAGACTTAACAGGTTCTGCCGGTGGTTTTATGGGCAATGTTGGCGGCTACAACATAGGCGCTCAACCAGAACCTATGTTCACAACGCCTGCTGCTCCTGCTCAGTCATTCACACCGACTGAAACTGGTTACACGCCCACTTTTGACTTTTCACAAATGTTTCAAGGTGCATTGCCTGATTACGGGATGCCTGCATCTAATTATCAGATGCCACAAATTAATTTTTTTAATCCCGCAGATTACCCAGTGTTTGGTGCTGAACCGGCGGCTGCAAAAGTTAAGCCTAGACAGCAAGGGTTTCAATATCCTGGGGCTACAACCATAGATCCAACCAGCGGAATGTTGCGTTCTGTCAGCCCTGCTGAAGTTGGCGGCACTGTTATTAGCCCAGAACAAGCCGCTCCACCAGACAAGGCTGACTTTTTTCAGAGTTTGCTTGGCAAAGGTTTTTCAACTGCCGATGCTTTGAAACTGGCACTTGGTATTGGTGGCGGCATCATGGGCATGAGCGCTCAGAAGAAGGCGGCTGACGAGGCTGCTGCGGCTGAAGCTGAATACAAGGCTGCTGCGGCAAAGGCTGCTGGACAGTATTCTGGTCTTGCACAGCCTTATCTGACTGCGGGTGGATCTCAGTTGTCGATGGCATTGCAAGGTTCGTTAGCCCCTGCTCAGATGCAACAGTTTCAGGCATCTCAGGCTCAGTTGGCTCAAGGCGCTGAACGCACAGGAGGAGTTGGCGCTATTCAATCGACTGCTGCACTGCAAAATCTTTATCAACAAGCACTTCAGAACCAACAAAACATGGCTCTACAGTTGCTTGGCCCAGGCAATACGTTGGCTTCAAACGCTATCTACACTGAATTGCAAGGCACTCAAGGTGGCCTCAAGCTAGGTCTTGATTTGGCTACTCAGGCTAACCAAGCCTCTATGAATATGTATTCGGCTATTGCTTCCATGATTGGTGGACAGCGGCCATCAACGCAAACTGCGACTTCGTGAGGTAAGCTATGGCTGAATTAGAAAAAACAGATCCGCTAGCCTCTATGTTGGGTGATGGTTATTCTAAACTTGACCAAGCGGGAAAAGTTGCGGCTGCTGGTTCGTTTTTGAAAAGCCGAGATGAGGCAGATAAAGCAGCTCGCGGAGAAGCCGGCAAGCGTGCTGAAGGTCAAATCATTTCTGAATTTGGACCATCGCTTTATTCCAAGCCAATTGAAGAATTTAAACCGTCTCAAGAAACTGCGGCAGGTTTTGCCGCGCTTGGGTCGCTTCTTATGGTTGCTGGTGGTCTATTCGGTGGTAGCGGTCGTCTGTCTGGTATTGGTGCTATGAACAACATCGCTGGCATGATTAAAGGCTATCAATCTGGCCGCAAAGATTTGTATGAGCAAGAGCGTCAGCAGTTCGAAGAAAACATGAAGGTTCAAGAACGCAACCGCGCTGACATCAAAGAAGCCTTTAACTTAGCTCTCAAAATGGCTCCTACCAATTTACGCGGTGCTGAAGAATTTATGAACAAAGTGTTTATGTCTAAGGGCATGAACATTCCGCATGAAATGATGAAAACATCCGGCTTCACGCACACTGCTGGTGTGATGTTGGGCGCAATTGACAAAGCTGATAACATTACAAAGCAGATTGCGGATAGTTTAGGATATAAAGGCGTAACAAGCCGTAAAGATCTGGAAGCTCGTATTGCAGCTCAGGCCGCTGGAACGGCTGCTCAATCTGCCGCCAAGAAAGAAGATGTTGCTTCTCAAATCCAAGCGCTTGATCTTCAAACAAAACAACAACTGCTTGCTCGTGAAGGAAAAACTCCTGAGCAAGTTAAAAAAGCTGAAATGGACCAAAACTGGGCTGACTCAGTTTATTCTGATTATCAAAGAACTAACAAAGCTCCTGTTCTTAAGACTAAAGAGGAACAAGAAACTTATGCTTTCTATCATAAAAATGCGCCCTTTAAGATGGAAGCAGACAAAGAAGACACTAAACTCAAAGCAGTAAAAGGCGAAATTGAATATTTGAAAAATTACCTCACTGATGACAGAATTAATAAACTTTCAGATAAAAATATTAGTTCTGCTTCTAACCGGATTGATGCGGCTGAACAACTTTTCCAATTATCTGAATTGATTAAAGATACACCAGAAGCTGCTGGTGTGTTGGGAAAAACTTTGTCATTTCTTGATAAGGTTATGCCTAGTCGTTATCAAGTTAGTGATAGTGTTGAGCCTGCCAATATTACCGCCCTTGCAAGAGATCCTAGTATTTTTGCCGGTATTCCAGCAGACAAAATATCTCGCGTTCAAGACATTCAAAAAAGAGTTATTGACGTTATTAATGCCCGTGCGCTTGCGGCGTCTGGTGGGAATAAAATGTTGGTTACCGAATTTAACAGTCAAAAGGGCGTGTTGAATATAACGGGATTGTCCAGTCAATCTGCCTATGATCTTTATAGAGATATTGGATATGACGAACTACAAAAACTAAAGAAAATTGGTTTTAAGTCTGAAGAAATAACGGATCTTGCAAACCAATTACAACCTTTAAAACCGCCAAGTGATAATAAAGATTATGTTTATCAAGACGGTATAAAATATCTTGTTAAATCAAGGGATGCTCAAGGAAAGGTCATTGAAGCTGTTCCAGTGGGGCCACAATAATGCCATTTGATCCTAACAAACCCTATAGCACTTTTGACCCAAGTAAGCCTTATTCAAGGACTCCTTCAGATACGGCTGTTGCTGAAGAAAAAACATCTGCTCCAGATATTATGGGAACTCTTTTCCCTGCATACGGCGCAACAACTGCTTTAACGTCAGGAAAATTGCCTGCTGAAGTAGCGGCATCTCGCACTTATGATATATTAAAAGGAACGCCAGGCGTAGCGGGTGTGCCCGGCGCACTGTACAATTTATTTGGTCCTGAATCCGAGGCTCGCGTTCGTGAAGGATTGAAAAATCTCGGTGTAAAAAGCCCGTTTACACAGCAAGATATTTCTCAGCAAAACATTCTTCCAACATCCAAATACACGCCTGAATATTTTTCAGTAGGTGCAGGTTCCCCTTTTGGAGCGCCAAAAACAGAAGGTCAAAAAGAACGCCGTTTGGCTGGATCTGGCGTTGCTGAAATGGTTGCTCCTGGTGCGTTGAGCAAAGCGTTAGGCCTTGGCGGGGAGGCGTTTACTTCTGCATACGGCCCTGCTTCTAAAATCACTGCTCGCGCTCGTGAGCTTGGAGCTGCCGGTGAAGAATTAGCCACAACGAGGGCAGTTAGCGCTGTTGATCGGCGTTTGGATCAAGTGCCTGAATTAAAAAGACACATTGAAAACCTTACTCCTAAAGTTGAGGCTCGTCTTGCTGACTCTCGTAAAGAAGCTGGATTGCCAGATCCTGACTCAAGACCGTCGTTTCAAGCGGCAAAAGACATTGATTCAGATGCAACAAAATTAATTGGCTCTAAATTCAAATCGGCTGAAGACATTCAAAAAAGTGTCGGCGGTAAAGCATTTGAAGATTACAAAATAGCTGCAAAGTTAAAACAAGAAGCTCAACCATTTGGTCAAAGCAATGAAGGCAAGTCTCTCCAGAAAGAGCTTGATGCCATCATTGGTGGAGGCCCAGGTAAATTTCGTGAGTTTGGTGAAGCCGCAATTGATATAGCGCGTAAAATTAGAACAGAATTGTTCGGTCGCCGCGCTGAAGATATATCTTTGAAAGAAATTGAAGACAGAGCATCGCGTATGCCTAAGTCTTTTTCTCAAGCAGCCCGTGAAAACATGGCGCGGCAAGAAATCTTAGCATCTGAGCCTCGTGGTCGTCGGCCCGTAGACTTTCAACTTGTTGACGATAGACTTAGAGAATTGCGTCAAATTGAATCTAGCAAAGCTCCGGAATCAGCAACGGCAATTGCTAGAGGACGTTATCGCGACGCTGCTGACCTTGTTGAAAATGCGTTGAAATCATGGATTGGTGAAGAAAACTATCCTCGTGCTGTTTATGCAAAATCATCTGAAGAACTTAATGCTTTCCAGAATGAATTAAATTTGGCTTCTCGTGAACGTCAAAGATATGAAACTGGCGAAGGAGAAGTTAAAACTGCACGCAACCCATCTGACGTTATGTTTAAAGATCGGCGCTCTGTGCAATTGTCCAAAGATCTTTTGGGTGAAAAAGAAGTTAATGCGCTTGCAGAGCGCTATGCAGCAAATAAAGTGACATCGTTGGGCGATCCTGAAAAAATTAATAAATGGCTTAATTCTAAAGAATCAACTTTCATTAACGATATTCCTGGCCTTTCTGAGAAAGTCACAAAATATAGTGAGGCGCTTGCTCGCCGTGAAGGTGATGTAAAAGCTCTTGAAGCCCTTCAAAAAAGGCTTGCTGGCGTCAGAGAAGACGTACCTGCTATTTCTGCTGGCGCTCAGAAGGCCGCTGAGGCTATTAGATCAGCGGTAAGTCGAGTTGAAACAACAGATCCTATCAAGTTGTATGACTCGTTTGTGAGCGACATTCGGCCCAAGATGGAAAGTACTGGGGTGTTTTCTAGAGCTGACCTTGACCAGCTTGAAAAAGACATTTCGGCTGCAAGCAAGTCGGCCAATCGTAAAGAGGCAGTTGACAGGATCACCAGTTCTTTGATGAAAGCTGGATTAAAGATTGGTGGTATTGGCGGTCTTGGCTACGAAGCAATTCAAACTCTTAGGGGTGAATGATGTCTAAGAAGAACAACGGCATCAATCCAGATCTGGAAAAGGCGATCTCAGACCTGCTCAAGCAGTCAATGCAAGCCGGCGAGATTGACTTAGAGCAGAAACTCAAGGTAATTGACCGTGCGATCAATCTTGAAAAATTGAAGCAAAAAGTAAGTGAGGATGAGTGGGGGAGCGGGTTCGCTACCTCAGATGACATTTAAGCGCAACGTCGGGGGACGCAATGGACGCTACATTTTTGGCCGTGATCCGCATGGGTTTAACGGTTTTAACAGATCGACTACTAACTCTACTGGCAATTTTAATGACTTTCGGCTTGGCGGCTTGGGCAATGTATTTACCCACGCCAGAGAGATTGGAGATTGCCGCAGGATTTGGTATATTGGTATTCATTCCAAGTCTCTTGAAAGAAAGGGTTAAGACCCATGAAAGACCAGTCGGGCAAGAACACGATTTATAATATGTTTGATCCGGCAAGCGGTCGTGCCGCCATGCCTGTTCGCCCTCAGAAGCCTAAGGATGGCTTTGGATTTGGCGGTGGCACGTTCACCCCAGGTCGCGCTCCTGCCGGTGGCTTTCAGGCTGTCTGGAACTTTGGTCCAGATCCTAAAGATTACAAGAACAGCCCAACTGGAAAGCCTGAGAAGGGTGTTGTCTAATGGGTATCACTAGTCCTTTCCAAGCTCAGGGTAAGACTTACAAGGCTAACGTCACGACGGCGAGCCAAGTAATTACTGTCACTTCGGACAGCCCTTGCAATCAGCTTTGTGTTTCTAACCATCAGCCTACGGGTTCAGGCGGTCAGCCCGTTTACTTTGCGGTCAGCAATTTGGCTAACGTGACTGTGGCTGCACCTTCTAACGCATCTCCGCAATACGCTTTGGTGTCTGTGCCTGGCACGATCAAAGTGTTTACGGTGCCGTATCAGTTCAGCCCAGGCACCAACATGTACATTGCCTTCATTGGCGAAGGTACGTCTGAGTGCTACTTCACTCCAGGTGAGGGACTGTAATGGCAAGCCAAGGTCTTTACGCAAATATCCATGCTAAACGTGAACGCATCCGTAAGGGATCTGGCGAGCGTATGCGTAAGCCTGGCTCTAAAGGTGCTCCTACGGCAGCGGCATTCCGCAAGTCTAAGAGAACAGCGAGGCGCTAATGTCTGGTCCATCTCTTTCTGTAGGCCGTGGTGAAAAGCAGTCTGTACGCAAGGGGGGCGGTCTGACGGCGAAAGGTCGCGCAAAGTATAACCGCGCTACCGGCAGCAAGCTGAAAGCGCCTACAAAAGATCCGAAAAATCCGCGTCACAAGTCGTTCTGCGCTCGTTCACGATCGTGGAAGGGTGAGCGCGGTAAAGCAGCTCGTCGTCGGTGGGGATGCAGGTAATGGCTTTTGGTATTGATGACGCTGTAGCGGCTGGCCTAAAAATTCTGGATAAATTTGTTCCAGATCCGAATGCCAAAGCTCAGTTTGAAGCAGATCTTCGTGGCTCCTTGTTGCAATGGGACAAACAACAAAGTGAAACAAACACTGCGGAAGCACAAAACCCTAATCTTTTCGTTTCTGGTTGGCGTCCTGCTATCGGCTGGATTGGAGCTGCTGGTCTCGCCTATCAATATGTTGTTCGCCCATTTGCTTATGGTGCAGGTTGGCACGATCTACCTGCTTTGGATTCTACTTTGATGGAATTGGTCTTTGCCATGCTAGGCATGGGTGGCTTACGCACCTATGAAAAGATCAAAGGCGTTGCATCCAAATGATCGGGAACTTTGAACAATGTCTTGCTCTTGTACTAAGGGAAGAAGGCGGGTACGTCGATAATCCACACGATCTAGGTGGTATGACAAACCTCGGTGTCACAAAACAAACTTGGGAAAGTTGGGTGGGCCATGAAGTTGACGAACAGACTATGCGTGCTCTGGGTACGCTCGATGTCGCACCCCTTTACAAAAAGAATTATTGGGTGGCCGCTCAATGCGAGCGATTGCCTGCTGGTCTTGATCTTTGTGTGTTCGATGCTGCTGTAAACAGCGGCGTGTCACAGTCGATCAAGTTTGTCCAACGTGCTCTCGACGTCGTGATCGACGGGATACTTGGGCAGCAGAGTCTCGCTGCAATAGCGAGCCGCGATTTGCCAGAACTTATTGAGCAGACTTGCGAAGAACGTATACATTTTTTACAAAATCTCCGTACTTGGCCTAACTTCGGGAATGGTTGGTCAGCCCGTGTCACACGCGTGCAACAAAACGCACTAAGGATGGCAGAATAGATTCTGTCGTCAATGGGGGACACCCATCATGCCTATGCCAGCAGTCTCAGAAGAAATCCTCAGAGAACGCGTTAAGCAATATCAGCGGTTTAATTGCAATGCAGAAGCAACCGCAAGAGCATTAAAAATATCTTCTAATACTCTTAAAGCGCAGCTCCAAATGTTTAAGAGAAGATTTCCTGAAGAGGATATTTTCGCGCAAGACAACTCAGTCATGTGGACTGTGCCTTCTTCTCACAACATTGATTTAACCAATTCAACAGTACTTGTTGGTGGTGACTTGCATATCTGGCCTGGTCAGACTCCGCTCATGTGGCAGGCTTTCGTTGCCGTTGCCAAAAATATCAAGCCGAACTGCATAGTGCTTAACGGGGACATCTTGGATGGTGCGCGAGTTTCTCGGCACGGATCTTTGCTTGGTGTTGCTGCGCCCAAGGTCAGCGCTGAAATCGAGGCTGCTCAAGAATTGATTGGACAATTGCCTCGTGCCCAACAAAAAATCTGGACGTTGGGCAATCACGATCAGCGCGTAGACAATTACTTGGCAAACAACGCGCCTGAGCTGGATGACTATTCTGGACGATTGAGTGATCGTTTCCCACTTTGGCATTTCTGTTACTCCGTAGTGATTAACAAATGCGAAATCCGGCATCGGTTCCGCGCAGGCATTCACGCTGGTTACAATAACGCGCTAAATAGCGGTATCAGTCTCGTGTCTAATCATACCCACCAGTTGCAGGTGACTGCAATCCGTAACCGTCTCGGCACGCATTGGGGTGTAGAAGCGGGTATGTTGGGTGATCCGATGGCTAAACAGTTTGAGTACACGGAAGGTGCCCCAAATCGCGCTCAGGAAGGCTTTGTGGTGCTGACCTTTGATGAGGACGGCGACCTTCTGCCTCCTGAGACTTGCGAGATGGTTAAGGGCCACCCTGTGTTCCGTGGCAAACGCGTCTTTTAAGACTTAATAAGTTCGCCTTCAAAGATGTAAGTGCCGACGTGACCAAGTTTCATCCAAGGTGCTGCGTGGATCTTGCCACCGAGCTTACGCCAGATGTAACAGAAGTGATAATCTTCTGAGAGCAGGCGACCTGTCTCTGGTTCGATGCTCGTTGCAAAATATTCTTTGATCTCTTCGCGTGGCTTATTCGTATTACTAAGATCTACTACGTCATTGACGTATACCGGAACGACGTCACCGAGCTTCTCAAAAACTTCGCGCTTGATGAGCATCATGCCTGTGCCACCTGCCCAGACCTCTAATGGCTGATCCTGTGGTACGCTGACAGTTCCGGCATAATCAACCAAATTTACAACCCAAGAACCTGTGTGGTGTTTAAGATCATCCACAGCAATGTCACGTTTAACGGCAGCTTGCACCTCATTCCAGTTAATTTCTTTCTTTGGATAAATGCCGCAGATGATGTCCAGATCATGCTCGAACATGTGCATGATTTCGTGAGCGTTAAACTTAATGTCAGCATCAATAAACAGCAGGTGCGTGCAGTCTGTTTTAAGGAAGGCGTGTGTCAAGCTGTTACGAGCACGGGTAATTAGACTTTCGTTGAACATGAAGCTCGCGGCCATTGCATAGCCCTTCTGCTGCATAGCCATTTGTAGCATCATAATGCTCTGGCAAAAGAAGCCTGTGGTCATGCCACCGTACATAGGCGTAGCTACAAATACCTTAACTTGCTTGTCTGACATTGGTTTGTCCCTCTCTTTGGTACACGATGTTGTAATGATGCTCGCAGTAACTACCCTTATGTATAGGCTGGCCGCAAGCAGTGGTTTGCCAGACGTTTAAGGGCTTGTCGTAGATCCATTTGCACTCGAATCTTTTGGTATCGAAGAATAAAACGCGTGATTCTTCAAAGGCTTCCGGTGCAAGATAGGTAACGGGGGGCTTGTAGACCGTCCTCACGCGCCTTGGTTTAGGCTTACGAGGTGAGTTATCCACAGGTTTCGGTATTTTATTTAAAATTACGTTAGATCGGTGAAGGAAACCGATCACTGAATTGCGGGAACGACCGACTGCTGCTGCAATGTCTCTCATTGATTTGCCGGCATGAGCCATCTGGATGGCCTTGGCTTTCTCATGTGGCTTCCAGAGAACTGATTTAATGCTCATTCCCCAAACTCCACATGGCTTTGCGAAGGATGTCCTTGGCATCGACCAGATACTCGGCTTGCAGAGCCTTATCAATAAAGTCTAGGAGACGCTCGTTCTCTTTTCTGAGTAGGACAAGATAGCGCAACGTCTCGTCGTCTGCGTGCCGTTTGGTGACCAGCTTCTTTGATTGATAGCCGGTCATTGGAACCTCTGCTTGTGTTGCTCAAGTTGCAGGTGAGTAATGTACCGGATCTTGGCGTGTATATGACTGGTTTTCTTGTGCTTGCGCCGAGCTTCTAGCAGCTCGCGTTGCAGCTCTAGCACCTCAGATCGACCCCTTGGACGAGTTAGGCGCCACCATAGGATTGTAAGGCTTCGTTTCAATTTCCGCATTGTCCATCATCCCCATGAAATCATCCCAATACAGGATGGCAATTGCTTTCTTGTTGTCACCTCGCGCAACAACAACTGGAATTTGTTCTTCTCTTGCAGCAGCTACACATTGCTCCAACCATGCGTAGACAGCGATGTTCGCGTATCGCTTGCACTCCACCATGTAGCCGGGGAGATCAATGTCTCCCCCGCCACTGCGTGTCTGTTCTAGGTTACGTTTTGCACCTGCATAACCTCTGGAACGGAGATCGAGAACGATGTCGCGCTCGAAGGCTGCACCTTTAGTTCGTTGCATCTTTCCCATTTTTCTCTCCCCGCCCCAAAGATTTTTCAGAATGGCACGTCGTTGTCATCACCACCAACAGGCTTAGGCCATTGCTTGCTGCCGTCCTGTTTTTGATCAATGCGGATCGAGATCAGGTGATTCTTAGGCGTCGTCTTCTTCCAGCCTGCGATGTTGATCGTAGAGTTTGCACCGTAAGCCTGATCTAAAACAAGCTCACCGCGATAGTCTGGCTGCTTCTCAGTGGTTTTCTTGTCGTTAATGTAGAACACGCCCTGACCAGGGCCATTTTTAAACGTCGCCATTTTCACTAATCCTTGTCAATAAATCTTCATTAACCAGCCAAAGCTCACTCAGCTTTTGCTTCTTCTCATCTTCTGGCTTTTTCGAGTTTTCATATCGATCAACCAGCTCTTGATAAGCTGCTTTAAATTCTTCTTGCGTTGCAAAGTCCTTCCAGAACTTACGGCCACCGTTGCCGTCTGGAATGAACAGAACCCAAGCCTCACGCACATCATCGTCTGGATCTGTCAGATCTTGCACGATCTCGACCTGCGTGTGTTTAATAGGTTTGCTGTCAAAATCCATAACTTCTTCAACAGCATAGTGACCGAGGATGCACGCTGGATAGACAGCGCGAACGCCCTCAGAAACCACCCGCGCCTTGAGCATAGCGCGAGGGTATTTCTTCCAGTTGTCCTTGCTTGCCAAGCCAATAGAAGCGGCTTGTTTCATCGTCCAAGCGAGTGTAAGAGAACCGCCGGCAGGGTGAGAGAACGTCATTTCCACCTTATCATCGGTGTATGTGATGTACTCTACCTTGCCCCCAGCTTGCTGAAAGCGTGCAAGGATGGCCTGAGACTTGAGAGCTGGCCGACCCTGAATGATGTCGTATTCTTGCACGACAGTGCCAGGATGTTTGTTCTCAGCCTGTGCGACGATCATCACGGCCATGACCTGATTGATGTCTGTGAAGCCATAGAATTTGCTTTTAACAATGCTCTCAGCCATCCGTTGTTGATCTTGAAATGGTACTAATTCGTTCATCTTTTTCTCCTGTTAAATTCTTTGCCTTGCCTTGCTGCGCCTCGCTGCGCCTGGCCTCGCCGAGCCGGACCATGCCAAACCTTACCTAACAACAACTATGCCGCTTTAGGCACAGAAACTGCATTCCAATAATCAACACGAAACCGACCATACGGCCCTTTTTTAGCTGGCCTGAAATCACCCAAACCGATCCGGTTTCCTGCTGCATCAATAATTTCTCGCATCAACTTTTCACTGACAACCGACGTGTCAATTTCTGCCGTAAACTCCAAATACCAATCGTTGAACATTGGCCGGTGAGTAAGTATTCGCCCTTTAGTGCTCGGGATAACAACAGCGCGAGTATCAACTGTCCAAGGTTGTTCGTGCATGATTTCGATTTCAGCAACCGCAATATCAAAAACACCGAAAAGCATTGATTTAGTACTGGTTGTTACCTGAGACTTCCCAACCTTAAAAAATGCACCACCATCAATCAGGCAACGCAGAAGGTTGGGTTGCGGAATCATTGGTTTCCCATTCAAGCCAAGATAAAGTTTCTTTTCTGCCATTTCTTGTGGCGTTCCCCGGTCTCTAGCCGCCGAACTGCTTCGAACGCTTTGCGATGATGTCATTGCCGCTTCATCATAAAACCTGTTGCAAATGAGCGGTGTAATTCCTGTTACGCGAATATCAACTTCCATTTTGTTCTCCTAATAAATAATTGCCTTGCCTTGCCTTGCCCTGCCTTGCCGCGCCTCGCTGCGCCTAGCCGTGCATTGCCGTGCCCGGCCCAACCACGCCCCGCCGCGCCCATGTTTGTTGAATTTGTTATTTAACCAAAAAACGTCTGCTGCCGGGTTTCTCTATTTTGTATTGCTCATACAAGGCAGGGTTTTCGAACTGGAATGCCTTGCTGTCGAAGCTCTTAGTAGACTTGGATTGCTTCCAGCTCACCAGAACCTCGCCAGACGGTGCAATGATCTCGCCCTTCTGTTGCATGTAATTTTGCAACATCAACTGAGCACGTTCTTCCTGATCTTCCAGTGCCTTGATGTTGTCCTTGATGGCCTTGAGCTGCTGCACAACCTGCTCGACGGCTGCATTAGCTATGATCTGCTCATCGGTAGAGCGTGAGTAGACCAGTTTAGCTTGCTCGACCGTCTCCGGTGTTGGCAGATCTCCCACTTGGCACAGCGCCCACCACTTAGCGGCTTGCTGTATGAAGTCGGTTTTCATTGCATCGTCGACATCGACCCGCCAATGGCGAAACCGTTGACCACCGAACAGTACGGCAAAATGGACATGAGGTACTCCAAAGACCGTTGCCTCGTGTACGCATTGTATAAAGTCAGCAACAGGTAATCTGAGTTCAGTGTCAGGCTCAGAGTACTTGTTGATAGTCGAAGCGTTGTAGTTCTTGACTTCAAGGAGCCCGCCATCGGCAGTGACAAAATCGGTATGCGCCCGAAGCCACTGCTCAGACGGATGGATTCCAGGTAAGTCGAAATCTCTAACGCCAATGCCTGTCGTGTCCTCAAAGATCTTGCCAATGTAGGGCTGCATAACATGCCCCATCTGCACCACTTCTACCTCGGAGAGATCAGCGATTTCTTTCTCGCCGCGCTTCTCCAAGATTACATCAATTAGATGCCCAGTGACGGCTCTGCGGCTGTCACCAGACCACCACGCTGAGCGTCTCTTCTCAGGTGTAAAGTCCGAGTCGTGTGTCATGTGAATAGTCCCCAGTGTTTAAGGTCTGCTCGACCATTTCCTTGCGTGCCCACTTCAGATCATTTTTCGCGTGATCTAACGTGGTTATGAGATCCGTGATAATGGCGATTAAGTCGCGTTCGCCATATTGGATGTCAACTCTGAAGAGGCGCTGCTGCATCTGAGCAATAGCATCCTCAAGATACTCAATCTTTTTTAGGCTAAGGTTGATGTCAGTCATGTCGCTACCTCCGCAGCTATATAGACATATGATAGTAAGCGTGTCAACAGGGTTGCATCACTGCATCGGATTTGCTATTAAGTGTCACTCATCAATGGAGGCGTAACATGAGTCTAGAGATCAGAAAAACCTTATCTTTTTCCGAAGAAATGTGGGCAGAAGTGTCAGATTGGCGTTGGCGTTCTCGCATCAATACTGAGAGCGACAGCATCCGAAACCTGTTAGCTGCCGGTTTACACTATTATAAGCTCATGGAAGATCCGTTGTTCGCACAGGCCGAGGGCCAAGCTGCGGAAAGGCTTGCAAATGTGGCAGCCGATTGAAACAGCACCAAAGGACATTCCAATACTTTTGTTTTGCCCTGAAAATTCAATTCACATTGGTGAATGTTGGACAAATTATACAGAAGATGACAATCCACCGTTTTACATGGATTTAGAAATTGGAGAAATTTACCCCACCCATTGGATGCCATTACCAGAGCCACCCAATGCTGACGCTCGTTGAGCTGCTAGTCATGGTTGGATGGGCGCGGAGCAAATCAGAGGCTCGGCGTCACATCCAGTCAGGCGCGATTCGGATCAATGACGTTCAGGTCACTGACGTTGACCGATTTATTTATCAAGAAGATTTTATGAAGCGAGGAGAGATTGGCAGTGACTTACAAGATCAAGAACTGGCATCAATTCCAGCACTTCAAAGATCGCAAGCCACCTTGGATCAAGCTCTATCGTGATCTTTTGGATGACGTAGACTGGCACGATCTAGATCCTAAAGCAGCAAAACATCTGGTTATGATCTGGTTGGTTGCCAGCGAGTACGATGGCGAGCTTCCCGACATGAAGACGCTTGCTTTTCGGCTTAGGGTTCCAGAAAACGAAGCAAAATCAATCGTCTCAAAGCTGTCTCACTGGTTGATACAAACTGATATCAGCGTGATATTAGAGCGATATCAAGTTGATAGTCTAGAGATAGAGACAGAGAAAGAGACAGAGAGAGAGGTAGAGGGCAAGCGAGAGACAAAACGCGCTACGCGCTTACCCGACACTTGGCATCCGAGGGCCGAGGATGGGCTCGACAATTTGGAACTCGCCAAGTTTCGAGATTATTGGAAAGCAGTACCAGGACAAAAGGGCGTCAAGCTCGATTGGGATGCGACTTGGAGGAACTGGCTACGCACCGCCGGAAAATCACCGACCAACGCCAAGCCTAGCGTCGAAGTCAGAACGGGACCAAGGAACGTGTTCAAACCAGAACCGGAAACGCCTCAGCTCACCGAGGAAGAAAAGGCTCGGCGGCGCGAGCAGGTAGATGCCGTTTTAAAAGGCCTCTGGAGGCCCGTAGAGCCTGTTTCTCAGGGTAGGGGCTAGGGTAGTACTTTAGACAAAAAAAGACCCTCTCAGGCAGCCGCTGGAGGCGAATGTCGAGAGGGCCAAGTCACATTAGGAGGAAAACCTGCCGGAACAAGGAGAAAACCGACAGGGAAACATGACCAAGTTGTCAGAACTCTAACAACTGGTCAAGGGTTTGTACCGCGTCAGCTTCCGTGACGTAGCAATAATCGGGATCGAGGAACAAGGTGTCACAATAGAACTCGAACAGGGCAGGGTTCACAATCTCGCAAGAGGTATCCCTTGGCCTGTCGGGCGTTAATTCCACTAACTTTTTCAATGCTTTAATTTGTTCCTCAGTTATCATTAGAACTCTTCCTCTTCTTCTTCTTCCTCGTCCTCTACTTCCTCAGCTTCGACGGATGTAGAGACGTAAGTCCAGTCATCGTCTTCGGTTTCGTATTGTGCAAATTCAAAGGCTTCCGAAAGGCTTTCGGCTTCGATTTCGATAACGTAGGTGTCCTGTGCCCAGATCGTGTAGGTTTTCTCGGTCATGTCTAAAGCTCCACATAGTGAAAAGGATTGCCCCTATTGGCAACGCTGACACTATCATGGCCTCGTATAACGCCGATATGACATCCTCAAACATCGTCGCGGTTCCTTTTGTGATGGTAGGGCAAGCATAACGCCTACCCCTTAATAATTGGTTAAAATGCACCATGAATGGCAAGGTGTTCAATAAACTCACGGTCGAGATAACCACCATGCTTTACCGTATAACGTGAATTGGTGAGATCTAGGACGATCATCTTTTTGCGTTGCATAAAACTAAAAACACCTTCAGCTTGATCTTCATCTATGCCGCCAAAGAATTGCAATTGCTCAACAAAATTGACGTGAGCACGGATTGAGCGCTGTGCAATATCGCTTAGATGATCTTTTGCGTATTCTAAAATTGTCATTTTTCTCTCCTGTTTAAGATTGCTCTACATGGCAATCTATGATGCAGTGCTGTAACACACTGCACTGTAGATTGTCAAGCAGCTGCGTTCTTACCCTTGACAGTAATTGCGCCTCGCTTGTCGAGTAAGTCTTGAGCTTGTAAGGCAACCATTGCTTCACGATATTGCGCCTCTGATACGCCTTGACGCCTTGCTTCGTCGATACGATAGGCTGACTTAATACCTTTGATAATACGCAGGGTTTTGAGCTCTATCTCGTTGAGATTGCTGCTTTGTTGCGGCAAGAGCTTCACAGCATCCTCAGGATGCACATAGAACGTCAAACCCATATCTTTGCCGCAGAAAATACTATGACGGATGACAGCAAACCCAGAACGCAATGCAATGCGTTGATCTTTTCTGTCATTATCCCATGGCGCACTATGATTATTTGATGCTGCTATTGCTTTGCCGGTAGCAAGCTCTACAGCTGAATAGGTATCTCTTGAGCCACTATCCCAATTACCTGCATAACTAGGTATGTAAACTTGCTCACAAACCTCTGCCTTGAATGATTTGCCGGTGTAGCCTAGCTTCAAATGATTAGGAACCTGATCTACCTCTAAATATATCATTTTTCTCTCCTGGTTGGTATCGTTCTTGCTATCTATTATATATAGCTATCTATGTAGCTATGATCAGATACTATCTATCGCTCTTAATATAATCAAATATGTTAATTAGGTGTATCTATCTTATAATTAGATACCTAGTAACACATGAGATAAATTCATCGGTTGAGAGAAAGTCATGCTTTCCCCGCGCGCTGTCATTATTTTGACAGGGTGTTTCACGTGAAACATATGGTCCATCTAATACTTTGGGCTAATGTCAAATCCTTGACAGATGCTTGCTATCTTACATAGTCAGAATATTGACTAGTGTCATGTTATTGACAGTGTCAGTATACCGACATAGGCCGGATGACTTGACCTTTCGATGGTCCACGGGGGTGGCTGGAGCGTGCACCCCACATGTCGTTCCCCCCAAAAATTATTTTGGTTTGACAATCAGTAGATCAGAGATTACATCAGACAAGCGGGGTAGAGAAACAGTAACTCGCCAGCCTCATAAGCTGGAGATTGCGGGTGCGACTCCCGCCTCCGCAACCAGACTACTCGCTTAAAATGAAGACAGTGGGCCGGATTGTCTCGGTCGGCGGGCTTCGCAAGCTCTCATAGCTCAACTGGATAGAGCGTCGCTCTACGAAAGCGAAGGTTTCACGTTCAAATCGTGATGAGAGCACCATCAACAGAAGGGACGCTGAGATGGCAATGGGTGGCAAGGTAAGAGGTCCAACGGTGGCTGTGGTGACGGCTACGACGGGCAGGGACACGCTACAGCAGACTTTGGACAGTGTGGCTCGGCAAAGCTACCCGTGTGTACACTATGTGTTCTCGGATGCAGAAGATTTGCCGGCTGACATCAAGTTTGGGCCTAATGTTAAGTTCTGTCGTTTGCCGGTTAAGACGGGTGGCAACGGAATTATGAACGGCAGTATTTTGGCTGCATCTCCATATCTTATTCAAGAAGATTACATAACTTTTTTGGATGATGATAATTGGTATGAACCAAATCACATTGAGAGCTTGGTAAATCGTTTAGAAGATATAACTACAATAACCAAACCAAAATTTTCTTACTCGTTGAGAAAGCTGGTTAATGTTGACGGTTTATTCTTTGACAATGACGATTGCGAGAGTTTGGGGCCATATACCAAATTTATTGATGCTAATTGTTATTTGCTTGAAAAGCATATTGCTATGCAAACAAGTTATGTTTGGATGCAAACAACTGGCACATTGAATGTTGGAGACAGGCATCTTTACCACACCCTTGAACACAACAATATTTTGGGTGTTGGTACGGGTGAATACACGGTTAATTACCGTCTCAACGTGAAGAATGATCTGCGTGCCTTCTTTTTTGAAAACAATGTTAAAGTGCGTGCCCAATTTGGGGGCAAATTGCCTTGGGAGAAAAACTAATGAACGCTGAAGGTGCCATTCCGCTGATGCGCGGACCGCGTAACATGCACATCATTTGCATTGACGTGACCAACAAGTGCGACCTTGCTTGCTCTAATTGTACTCGGTTGCTGGTTAATCAAGACGAGTTCTGGGACATGACGCCTGAGAACTTTCGGCTCGCCTTAAAAAGCATGAAGGGTTATCGCGGCATCATTGCCATGCTTGGCGGCAATCCTTGTATGCACCCCAAGTTTAAAGAGTTGTGCGAGATCTTTGTGGAAGAGATCCCCAACAAGATGCAACGCGGCCTGTGGACAAATAACTTTTTCAAGCACGGCAAGCTGTGTGAGGAAACCTTTGGCACCTTCAACATGAACTCACATGGCAATGAACGCGCCGAGCCACATCTTGAGACATTGCACAACAAGGTGAAAGCCGCCGGTGCTTTGTCTTGGTTCTACAAAGGACAGTCGGATCACGCGCCGATTATGACGGCCATTCAGGATTTGTTCCCCGAAGATGAAATGTGGGAGATGATTACCAAGTGTGACATCAACCGAGAATGGTCCGCTGCAATAGTCCAAAATAACGGAGAGCTACGCGCTTACTTCTGCGAGGTGGCGGCATCATTTGATTTGGCGCGGAATCAAGACCACGGAATGCCTGTGACCGAAGGTTGGTGGCAAAAACACATCACGGAGTTTGGTGAGCAGATTAAGAAGTTCTGCCCCGGTTGCGGTGTTGCTGCCAAGCAAAAGACGGTGAAAGATGTAGAGGAGACGGATAGCTACACCCGTACAAATGCCGACATTGCCACCAAGGTGCCTGAGCGCACGGTGCTGTATATCAATCCCAATTTGGGAAAAACGCACACGTCGCGTGTTACCAAATACAATACGTTGGCGTCATGAAGTTTAACCTGCAACAGTTCTACGCGTTTTGCCGGCAGCTCAAGATTGAAACCAAAGAGCTAGGTCTTCAGAAGATGGACAAACTTCTGGGCACGCAAACTTATGTCATGGAAGAAATTGCAAAAGGATTAGAAGATGACTGCCACTTTTATGTTATTCTTAAAGGCCGTCAGCTCGGTATTACTACTATCAGTCTTGCCTTGGATCTTTACTGGCATTTTATTAATCCTGGTCTCCAAGGCACGCTAACGACTGACACGGAAGAAAACCGTGACATGTTCAGGTCTACGCTTGCCATGTACATGGACGGCTTGCCCAAGGAATATAAGATTCCCTTGTTGGCACATAACAGAAACCAATTGTCACTAAAAAACCGCAGCCGCCTGTTTTACCAAGTGGCCGGTCTGAGAGCTAAGGGGAGCTTGGGACGTGGGAAGGCTATTACATACCTGCATGGCACAGAAACTTCTTCATGGGGCGACGAAGAAGGTCTGGCCTCATTGCTTGCCTCCCTTGCGGAGACAAATCCTTTACGGCTCTACATGTTTGAATCGACTGCCCGAGGATTTAACATGTTCCACGACATGTATGTCACCGCTAAGAGAGCGCGTACTCAGCGCGCTATCTTCTGTGGCTGGTGGAGAAACGAGTTCTACTCAGTAGAAGCCGACAACCCAATCTACAAAGTTTACTGGGACGGCAAGGTGACGCCCGAAGAAAAAGAATGGGTGCGTGACATCAAGAAGCTCTACAACGTTGAGATCAACTCTCGTCAGATTGCTTGGTGGCGTTGGAAACTGGCCGAAGGCATCAAAGACGATGCCCTTATGTACCAAGAGTTTCCGCCCACGGAAGACTATGCCTTTGTTATGACCGGCAGCTCGTTCTTCTCGAACAGCAAATGTACGGATGCCATGAAGGAGTCGCGTAAAAGCCCGTTTGACGGTTATCGGTATGTCATGGGCCATAACTTCCAAGACACGCAAGTGATGAAGTCTAACCCTAAACTATCAACCCTCAAGATTTGGGAGGAACCAATTGACACAGCGTATTATGTTATCGGTGCTGATCCTGCTTATGGTAGTTCAGATTGGGCTGACCGTTTTTGTATACAGATTTATCGTTGCTATGCCGATGGTATGGATCAGGTTGCCGAGTTTGCAACTTCAGATCTCAACACCTACCAATTTGCTTGGGTCATCGCGCATCTGGCAGGAGCCTACAAGAACTCCACCCTTAACCTCGAACTCAACGGACCAGGGCAACCTGTAGTCCAAGAGCTACGCAACCTTAAACGCCAAGCCGTTGCCATTGCATCCGTGCCTGAAACCCGCAGACAAGGTGAAGCACTGATGAATGTGCTGTCATCAATGCAAAACTACATATGGCGAAAGAACGATACGCTTGGTGGTCTAAGCAACTCCATAGGCGTTATCACTACGCAAGCCACCAAAGAACGCATGATGACGTACTTTAAGGATTATTTTGAACGCGACATGCTAAAGGTGCGATCAGAAGATCTGTTGGAAGAAATGAAAACAATCCGTAGGGATGGCGCAACCATCTCAGCCCCTGGCAGATCCAAAGACGACCGTGTGCTTGCAACCGCTATGGCTACGATGGCTTTTGCCGAGCAAGTACAACCACAACTGATTGCCCGACGCATTACCCGTGACGTGTCTCAAAAGACACAAGACAAAACGCCGGAAGAGTTGGCGGTCGGCAAGAATGTGTCTGACTATCTCAAACGTATAGGATTTGGCCCCGATGAGCGTTCTTACTAACGCAGAACTGTTCCGGCGCATGGAACGCTTTCAAGCCGACGGTGACAGCCCTTGGTCATGGAAAATGTTAGCCGAGATGGTCGGGATGAGCGAAACTACCCTGCGAGACACCTTTATCTACAAGACTTATCCTTTATCTGTGGTCTTGCAAATTAGGTTGAGCAAAGCGTTGGGCCAGATTGAGCGCGGTGAAGTCACGGTTATGTATAACAAAGACCGTTCTCGGTTCATTCAGTACAACAATGTGCCTAAACCAAGGGCCGCTCGTAGCAATAAACTGGTCTTTGAGGGCGGCAAAATCAAAGTAAAACCGGGCATTGTTAACAAAAACGACTACTCACATCCTACCCTTCTAGAGCAATTAGAGGACTAAAATGGGCATTTTAAGGTCATATAACTGCAAAAAACACGGATATTTTGATGCTTGGGAGGCTGAATGCCCCCACGGATGCAAAAATGTGGTGCAAGTGTTTTTAAAACCGTTTTCAATTAAATCGGGCCGCACCAAGCACGCAGACTCAACTTTAAAGGGTTTGGCGCGGGATTTTGGCATGACTAACATCCAATCGACCCGTGAAGGCGAGGCGCAGAAGGGTTATCACACCCGTAACAATAAACCTGTGGAAAAGAACAAAGGCCACGAGGCGGTCAATCAGGTCATGTGGGGCGGCGGTGGTCGGTTTAACATGTCTAGCGCTTTGGCTGGGAAAGCTGTACAATCCGGCAATGGCGAACCGGCTGGCTTTGATCCCAAGAACCTTGGCAATCTGACTGGTCCTCGCGCTGCAAGCTACCAGGCCGACCCACAGGGATTAAAGATCAATGCGGATTCCTAATAAAGAAGACGAGCGCGAGTATTTCTATAACGACCTAATTAACAAGTGCGATGTCTCCAAGCCAGAGCGTCAGGGCGATTACTCGTCCTTGCGCTCTTACTTTTTGTTTGGCGCTGGCCCAGAAGAGTCGCCGGCACCGTTCAACAAGATCGGTTCGCACATCGATCAGCTCACCTCGTTTCTTTATTCGGCTGAAACTACGCGTTTTAACATTTCGCTTGGCGCGGGGGTTGATGAGATCCAACACCGTTACTTGCCGTCTTTGACGCAAGCCTTGCATGACGAGTGGAACAACTCGAATGCCGACCAAGTATTTGCCACGGCTTTGAATTGGGCGTTGGTGTTCAACACGACGTTTATTAAGCTGATGCCGTTCAACAACTCGATTCATCCGTACCTTGTTGACCCCGGTTCAATCGGTGTGCTGCGCGAGGACGTGCCTTATACAGACCGTCAACAAGCCCTCACCATGACATATTACATGACAAAACAAGACCTGTGGGCGCGTCTGTATAACCATCCTAAACGCGACTCTATTTTGTCCCGTGTCACCACGGCTAACTATGAGCCAACCCATATTCCTGAAGGCATTGACCGAATTGTCATGTCTCAAACCAATCCTACCCTGTACGGTACGGTTAACTTGGATCTCTACGGTTATAACCGGATGAAAGCTCGTATCGCAGAAGATACGATTGAGATGACTGAGTTGTACGTTTGGAACGACGAGACGCAAGATTACCAAGTAGTTACAAAGGCTTCGCCAGATGTCATTATTTATGACCGGCCTAACGAGCAGTTGTTTTTAAAGGGTGAGCTGCCGTTTGTTCAGATTACACCTAACCCACAATACGATTATTACTGGGGACAATCCGAAGTTTCCAAGCTGATTTACCTTCAGCAGATGCGTAATCGGCGCATGACGGAAATCTTGGATCTGTTGTCCAAACAAGTTAACCCACCGACGGCCCTAACCGGCTTTACGGGCATCTTAGATGAAAAGAACTTTGCGCTAAACCGTGCGGGTGGCTTGTTGTCGTCTGATATGCCTAATGCCAAGGCAGAACGTCTGGCACCCAATATTCCGCAAGATTTATACGCACAGCTTAAAGAAATTGACCAGATGTTTGAAGAAACGTCCGGTATATCGTCTGTTTTGTCTGGTAAAGGAGAACAAGGCGTTCGTTCCGCTGGTCATGCGTCTCAGCTTGCGCGTCTCGGATCTTCGCGTGCCAAAAAACGTGCTTTGGTTGTTGAAGATTCTTTGGAAAAAATGGCAACTTTGTATCTCAAGCTGATGCAGGCTTATGATCCATCGGTTCTTAAAGACACAGAAGGTGGCAAGTTTATCCCTGCTCAGTTCACTAAAGACTATGTGGTCAAGGTAGACGCGCACTCGAACAGCCCTATTTTTATGGAAGATTTGCGGTCATTGGCTTTCAACTTGTTTAAAGCTGGCGCAATTGACAAAGAAAGCCTGCTTGACTTGCTTGACCCGCCAATGAAGCAACTTCTCAAACAACGGTTGAAAACTTTAGAAGCCAAAGCTGCGGCAGCTCCACCTCAAGGCGGCGGCGCACCAGCTCCTAAAAAGGCAGGCTAACATGGCAAAAGGTCAAGTAATTAACCCGGTTCGGGGCGATCAGCCGAGGGCTTCAGCAGGCTCCTTGTCTCGCGACCCAAAACCCGTTACAATGGATTACAGAATTAGTGGTATGCGGTCTGCTGCGCCACGCACAACATCTAGTAGGTCATATACAAGAGGCTAATCATGGCGTATAAATCAGTTAAGCGCTCCCGTCGGGGCAAGCGCAAGTAAGTTGGGGACGTTCACTCTAGGTACAGGAGCGCTAAATGCGTAAGAAGGCTCGTAAGTCGAAGCGTTGATTAACGCTTTTCACAATTCCCCCTCACTCAAATATAGGAGCGCATCATGCGTCGCAAGGCTCGTAAGGCACGTCGCTAACTAACAAACGGGATAGACCCGTTTCTTAGGCGACTTCCCTGACGGGGGGGAAGCCGAAAATACCCCGTCACTTATTCTAAGGATGTAACATGGCAGATAACGCAGACATCATGGCACTTATGCAAGGCACCGGTGGAGCAACTCCCGGTGGCGTTTCCGTTGGTGACGCTCCTCCTTCATCCCCGCCTCCTATGCCTTCGCCTATGTCTACTCCTGAACCTAAAGCTGGTGTTAAAGAAGCCGCTCTCGTCAACGTCTCAATGGCGATGGATTTGATTGAGCAGGCGCTCCCAGCCATCGGTTCCGAAAGCCCAGAAGGGCAAAAGCTCATCAATGCTATCTCGGCATTAACCACCGTTCTCGGCCCTAAGAAGCAAAAGGCCGGTGAGTTACAGAACGCTGAGATTCTTCAGCTTCTTCAAAACCTTCCTCAAGCCGGTGGCGGTACGCCCGGTTCTCGCATGATTGCTGGCGCTCCTCCGAATCTCGGCTTGATGAACCCTCCTGGTGCTCCTCCAATGCCTCCGGGCGGCGGCGCTCCGGCTGGTGCCCCTCCTGCAATGCCTCCAATGTAAGGAAACAAACATGGAACTCTTTAAGCCACGGGGCGCATCGGCACCCCGCAATGCAACAACCGACAAGCAGGTTAACGGTCAAGTCGTTAACACGCCTCGTTTCTCCCAGCTTGGTGGCCTTTCCGGCGCATCTAAGATTGGTAGCAAGAACATGATGGCTATCAAGCCACCAGGTGACGGCAAAAAAGTTATTTAAACCGAAGGATAGGGGACAACAATGCCTTCATTAGAAGATCTCACACCAGACGCCCGTGATGAATTAGCGCTTTTGGCCCGTCAATTGGCCGAAAACCCTGATACGCGGGACTCTTTTTTGCGTTTGACGAAGAAAGTTAAGCCAAACTTAACAATCGACGCAATCGACATTAAAGACCAAGTAGACGCTCGTTTTGCTGAATATGAAGCCCGAAATCAGGTTTTAGAAGGCAAATTGAGGGAAAAAGATGCCCTTGAAGAGCTAGAAAAACGGCGTCAATCTTTGGTTAAGCGTGGAAAAGCAAAGTCAGACGAAGACGTTGCAGAGATTGAAAAGGTTATGCTCGAAAAGGGCATTACAAATCACGACACGGCAGCAGATTACTACGAGTTTATGAAGACATCGGCGACCCCAACGTCGCCGCAAGTGTTTAATAGGTCGTTTATGAACGAGTCAGCACGCGACACGCTGGCAAAGTTCAGAGTAAACCCTGTTGTAGCGGCTCGTGACGAAGCGGCAAAGGCCTTGGCGGAACTGAGGAAGAATCCTCGCCCGATTGGTTTTTGATTGGGGACTTAACAAAGCAAAGGAAGTAAGCGATGGCTATTGGTGGTGGTATAGTACCCGCAACCGGCACTTCGCAGTACAACGAATTAACGTATGTCACACGGCGTGCGTTTATTCCGAAGTTGGTGGTGCAACTCTACAATAGCACCCCGCTTATGGCTGCGCTGATTGCCAATTCTCAGACTGCCACGGGCGGTGTATCGTCCGTTACAGTTCCCGTTCAAGGCGCTCAGTTCGTGAACGCTCAGTGGTCGGATTATTCCGGCTCGTTCAACCAGCCTGCCGTTCAGCAGGGTGCGTTTAACGCTGAGTTCGATCTGAAGCTCATGATTACGCCAGTTCCGTTCCTTGGAATGGAAGGCGTTGTACAGCAAGATCATGCGATCATTCCATTGATCGAAGCGCGTATGAACGACGCGACTAACGTGATGATGGACGCTATGTCCTATTCGCTTTACAACAACACATCGAACACTCAGCAGTTCATTGGTCTTCCAGCGGCTGTTGACGATGGCACGACCTCTGGTGCTGGTACCTACGGCAACATCAACCGCTCGACCTACCAATGGTGGCAGTCGAAGGTTTATGCGGCTGGTTCGGTTAACCCAACCCGTCAGAACGTCCTTCAGTATATCTCTGGCACAGTGAAGAAGGGTGCGGAAGTACCAACCTTCGGCGTCTGTGGCTTTGGTACTTGGACGCTTCTTGCACAGGACTATGTTGGTCAGGAACAGTATGTCATCACCCCAGGCTCCGGCTTTGACGGCGATGCAAACGGCCCACAGGCTGCGTTCCGCGCTCTCATGGTTGCTGGCGTTCCTATTTACCCAGATCCTTACTGCCCAGAAGGCACGCTCTACCTCCTTAACACCAACTATCTCTCGCTCTATATCCATGAGCAAGGTCAGTTCGTGTTTACAGGCTTTGAGTCTACCCTTCCTAACTGGCAGATTGGTTATGTCGGTGCGGTTCTTACCATCGCTGAGTTGGTAAACACCAAGCCAAAAGCCATGACCAAGGTGACGGGTTACAACTCGCTCACGCTGTAAGGAGATAGCAAATGGCTTTATCACTTCAAAAAATTCTTGTTAGTAACGTACTAACAAACCAAGCCGCTGCTTTTTTCCAAACGCAGACGGTAACAAGCGTCGGTATTGGTAACGCCTCGGCTATGAACGCCGGCGTTTCCTCTGCTCAGTTCGTGCCTGCTGGTCTTTATCTTCTTCCACCAACGGCTAACGTGGTGATTGAAATCAATACTGGTGCATCGAACGCAAACACTTGGACAACCTTGATTGCTGCAAACGTAGGTGGCACGCTTTATTCGGACGGCTGGAACGTCCGTGCAAACGCGTCAACTGGTTCGCAGACTGTCACGTTGTACACGGTTAACGGTGGTCAGAACGCTACTGGTCAGTTCAACAACGTCTAAGGGGGACTGACTAATGGCAAATATTGATGCAGTAGGTCAAAATACGCAGGACTCTTTTGGTTATTTTCGCATAGCCAACTATGGGCCTGTGCCTTTGAATGCTACAGGTAATGCTGTTATCGCTCTTCCCATCCTTCGGGGTGGGACGGGCGGCACCACGCAGTACGTTCTTCGTCGTATCACGGTTGCTAATTGCTCGAACATTGCAGGTGGTTCAGCTCCTAATGCTGCAACTGCTAACATTTCGATTGGTACAACCAATGACGGTGGTAACTTAGTTGCTAACGCTCAGACCATTGCTAACGTCACTTCAAACGTGACTTATCAAGATTTGACGTTAAATGCCAATACGGTAACGACTTCTTACACGGCTAACGCTTTGTTTGTTAACGTCGGAACCAGTGTTGCAAACGCAGCAGTGTTTATCTCTGTCTACGGCGATGTTGTAGTATTCTAATGGTCTGGGTAACAAACACAGGCGAAGATTTCTTTGTAAGTAACTGGGATGGGAAGGCTTACTCCTTTCCTCCCGGTAAAACTTTAGAGGTGCCTGAGGATGTTGCCCGAATTATCTTTGGATATGGCGTCGAAGACAAGATGCCCGTCCTGGTTAGGCTTGGCTGGACAAAGTTTGCGACTGACGTTCCTAAAGCTATGGAGCGTCTCGATAAGTTCGTGATCTCTGATACCCAGCCTCAGACCTACCACAATACGTCCCCAGTGGTAGAACGAGTACCCTTCCCTGCGTCGCGGCGGGGAAGGGGAAAGGACTAAAGTGATGTCGGTGTATTATGGCTACAACTCTGCAAACTTACATCACATTGACGCGCAGGCTTCTGCACGACGCTAACGCGAATTTTTGGTCAGATTCCGAACTCACGGATGACATTAATAACGCTCGCAATCGCCTGATCCGCGATACGGGCGTTAACCGTATTATTCAAAACACTGTCGCTGTGCAGAACCAAGAGCTGTACACGTTCGACAACACGGCAGGTTATGTGTCCGGCATTCTGGTCACTAACGCCGGTTCCGGTTACACGGCTGCTCCCAACATTAGTTTGACGGCTTCTCCGACGGGCAATAACGCAACTGCGACTGCCACGATTAGCCAGACCGGAACGTATGGTTCCAACACGGCAGGTGCTATTTCCGGCATCAATCTTGTAAACCCAGGCTTGGGTTATACGACTGCGCCAAATGTAACAATCACTAGTTCAGACGGCAATGGATCTGGTGGTGCAGCTCAGGCTTTCTTGGCGGGTATGCCACAAGGCAACCTGACAATGGACATCATTAATATTAATCTGTATTGGGGTAATACGCGTATACCATTACGCTATTTGCCTTGGACGCAGTTTAACGCAGAATTACGGTTCTGGCAGAATTATGTAGGCCGTCCAATAGCTTACAGCATGTATGGCGCACAATCATTTTATTTGTCGCCTGTGCCAGACCAAAATTATTCAATGGAAATTGACACAATTGTTGAACCAACAAACTTGGTCAACTTGTCGGATGTAGAGCAAAACATTCCGGCTCCGTGGCAAGATCCTGTGCCGTATTACGCGGCTCACGTTGCCAAGTTTAAAGAACAATCTTATGGCGAAGCCGAGCTGTTCAAGAACCAATATCAGGCCAAGATGCTTAATCTTGAGTCCACTACGTTTACCAGACGTATGCCTGATCCTTATTCGAGGCCATACTAATGGCAGAAAAATCACCTGAGCAGCGCAAACAATATCAGGTGGTTAAGGCTTTCAAGGCACTTAACACGAAAGCCAACCGCACTGCTATTGCCGACGAGGAGTTTAGCTGGATTGAAAACGTCCAGCCGATTGGCTTTGGCAATCTAAAGGTTGTGCCTCAAGTAGCAAACGTCACTATTAGTAGTAATAATGTGACGTGGAGCAATACGGTTCAAACGCTTAACAGTTGGAACATTAACAACGAAGATTATATCTTTGCGTTCCAGTCGGATGGCTCGGCTCAATATTACAACATCACGTCTGGCACTAAAGGTAACATAGCTGCTGCCGGCACATTTTCTAGTTCTGGCGTTCGTGTCAGACAGTGGAAAAACGACCGAATTATTATCAGTGATCCGTCTAAAGGCTATTCCACTTGGAATGGAACAAATTTAATTAACGTTGGTTGTATTAGCACAATTGGCATTACGAATGCCGGATCTGGTTATACGACAGTGCCAACTGTCACAATTAGCGCACCGAATCAGACAAATGGTGTGCAAGCAACGGCTGTGGCCTCTATTTCTAACGCATCTGGCACCATTATTAGTGCTCAAGTAACAAATGTTGGATCGGGCTATACCTCCCTTCCAACGGTTACAATTGCGCCTCCTGCGAGCCAGTTTGGTGTTCAAGCTCAAGGTACGCCAACCATTTCAGGCGGCACTGTCGTTGCAATTAGTATAACTAACCCTGGATCTGGGTACACATCTGCGCCAAGCATCACGATCACGGGCGGTGGTGGGTCGAGCGCTACAGCAAATGCCGTTCTTGGATCTGGCCTTGTGTCGGCTATTACGATTACCAACCCTGGCAGCGGCTACACGGCTACACCGACCGTTACAATTAGCGGTGGTGGCGGCAATAATGCTACGGCGGTTGCAGGTTTCTTGACGTTTAACACGGGCGCAATAGGAATCGTTATAAACAACGGTGGTACGGGTTATACGTCGGCTCCAACAGTTAACATTACAGCAGCTCCTGGCGGTGGTACAAATGCAACGGCAAATGCCATCGTTAACGGCGGCGTTGTGACGCAGATTGTTGTGACTAATCCAGGAGCAGGTTACACATCAGCTCCTACAATTACCTTTTCTGGTGGATCTGGTAACAACGCGGCAGCTACAGGCGTTGTCACATCTGACAACAGCGTGGACATTGCCTCGTTCCAAGGCCGTGTGTGGATTGCACAGGGGCGTACCGTATTTTACTCGGCGGCTGGTTCCTACAATGACTTTGTGACGGTTTCTGCCGGTAACTTGAACCTGCAAGACGACACTTTGCATAGCAAGATTACGGCACTGATTTCGGCTAACAACTTCTTGTATGTGTTCGGTGACGACTCAATTAACGTGTTCTCGGACGTGCGCGTCGGAACGACTGGTCTGACTACTTTTACCAACACCAACGTGTCGGCATCTGTTGGATCACGTCGCATTGAAGCAATTTTCCCGTATTTCCGGTCATTATTGTTCATGAACGACTATGGTGTGTACGCCCTTGTCGGTGCTACCACGACCAAATTATCAGACCCTCTTGACGGTATTTTCCCGTTAATTGACTTTACACAGCCCGTTTCTGGCGGTCAGGTGTTGTTAAACAACATTTTGTGCGCTGCATTCAATTTTACTTATAATGATCCGGTGCAAGGTGCGCGGCCTTTGCAGGCTGTTTTCTTTGATAAGAAGTGGTTTTTGACAAGCCAAGGCACGTTGACGCACATCACATCCGCACCTTTGGTGAACGGTATCAGCATGTACGGCACCGGCGGCACCAATCTGGTCAAATTATACAGCAGTTCAACTGCTGTTATTAACTCTAACGTGCAAACGGCTTTGTGGCCGTTAACAGATGTTATCAGGGACAAACAAGCCTTAAAAATGGGCATCGAGGCTACTCTGACCAACGGTCTGATTTTGAATGTGACCGTGGACAGCCAGTCCAACGTAAGCCCTACATATTCTCTTACAAATGTGGTAACTTGGTATAACAATTCTGGTACTACAATTGGTTGGATTAACAACTCCAGTACGCTTATTGGTTGGTATGGCGGTTCTGGCTATCAGTTGTACAAGTCTGACGCGCAGCAATATGGTAAATATCTTGGGTTAACGCTGACATCCAATAGCGCAGGGTTTACCTACAATACGTTTGAAATGGAATACGAACTCAGAGCGAGGTTCTAATGGCCGTCCCGTATACTTTTGGAAATGCCACGTCGAGCATTCCTCTTTCACAGTTAGACAACAACTTTGCCACTGCCATTACGATTGGCAACACGGCGGTGCAGCTTGGTAACACCATTACCACTGTCAATAATTTGACACTGCCTAACGTGACCATCTCATCGGTGGCTTCGACATTTCCTAATTCTTATCTTGCCAACTCGACGACTACAATTGGTAACACAACTGTAACACTTGGTAGTACAACGTCTACGATTGGTAACTTGACGCTTACGAATGCGGCACTTGGTACGCCTGCATCGGGAAATCTTACCAACACAACGGCTGACGGCACCAACAGTGTCGGATTTTTGACAATCCCTCAAGACGCTCAGACGGGTAACTACACGCTGACGTTGGCTGATACGGGAAAACATATTTACCATGCGTCTGGGGCTGCTGCTGCAACGTACACAATTCCAGCCAATGCCTCCGTTTCATTTGCAACAGGCGCAGCTGTGACATTTATTAATATGTCTGCAAACAACGTCAGCTTGGCGATCACAAGTGACACGCTTTACTGGTCGCCTACTGGTGGAACCGGAACGCGCACACTTGCTCAATATGGTGTTGCAACGGCAGTCAAAATTACTAGCACATCTTGGATTATTTCAGGACTTGGCCTTACATGAGCGGTATTCTTCAAGCCCTACTTATGAGTTCTGTCTCTTCTGGCGTTCTTGCCAACTACTTAGCTGTAGCTGGTGGCGGCGGTGGAGGATATAATTATGGTGGTGGTGGCGGCGCAGGTGGATATTTAACATCTACATTTACATTAAATACATCAAGCACTTACACAATTACAGTTGGTTCAGGCGGGGCTGGTAGCAATAGTGGAAATGGTTCTGCTGGCGCTAATTCTTCAATTTCCGGTTCTGGAATTGCAACCGTAACAAGTATTGGCGGTGGTTATGGATCAACCAACGCAACAACTGGTGGCGCGGGCGGTTCAGGTGGCGGTGCTGGCGGCAACAATGCAACTGGTGGTTTAGGCACATCGGGCCAAGGAAACAACGGCGGTTCATCTTCCAATAGCCAAAATGTTCCTGCTGCTGGTGGCGGTGGCGCTGGAGTTGCTGGAACAAATACAGTAGGAATTTCTCCAAATGTCAATCAATCTGGCGGCGCTGGTGGAGATGGCCTTTCGTCTTCAATTACCGGAACTGCAACTTATTACGCTGGTGGCGGCGGCGGTGGTGGTTCTAATTCTGTTCAGTCAAATGGTGGTCAAGGCGGCGGCGGAAAAGGCGGTGCACAAACCGGAACAGGCGCGGGTAGCGCAGGAACTACTAACACTGGCGGTGGCGGTGGCGGTGGCGGTGGCGGAGGATTTTCAAGCGCCGCAGGCGGCTCCGGTATTGTCGTCATTAGCTATTCTGGTACTCAACAATTTGGTGGCGGCACCGTTACATCCGCAGGCGGCAACACTATTCACACGTTTTTAACTTCTGGATCGCTAGCTCCAGGATATGTTGTTTCACACCTTACAGTAGCAGGTGGTGGTGGCGCTGGCTCTAACGGCGGATCGGGCGGCGGCGCTGGCGGGTATTTAACTTCCGCTGCATTAACTTTATTTCCCGGCACAACTTATACCGTCACGGTTGGCGGCGGTGGTTCAGGTGGTTCGGGCGGTGGTTCAAACAACGGAACTCAAGGCGGCAATTCATCAATATCAGGAACTGGCATTACGACTGTTACATCAGTTGGTGGTGGATATGGCGTTTACTTAAATCCATCGGGAACGGCGTTAAACGGTGGAAATGGCGGTTCAGGGGGCGGTGGTGGTGGATCGTTTATTTCATCACCGGGAACTGCTGGGTCTGCTACGTCTGGGCAAGGTAATAATGGTGGCACAGGTTGTGGAACGCCTACTCCTGGCTTCACAATTGGTTGCGGCGGCGGTGGTGGCGGCGCAGGTGCTGTTGGCGGATCTTATGTATCTGGAACTGTAGTTCCAAATGGAGGCGACGGACTTTCTTCATCAATTACTGGGTCGTCGGTAACGTATGCCGGTGGCGGTGGTGGTGGCGCAACAGGTACCGGTACAGGCGGTACTGGTGGTTCTGGCGGTGGCGGTAATGGTTCGTTAAATAATTCCGGTGGCTCAGGTGGAGCTGGAACTACAAACACCGGCGGCGGCGGTGGTGGTGGTGCAGGAGCAAGCGGCGCAGGCGGTTCAGGTGGTTCGGGTGTTGTAATTCTTTCTGTCCCAACGGCTAAGTACACTGGAACAACAACTGGTTCACCAACAGTTACAACATCAGGCGGCAACACAATTCTGAAGTTTACATCTTCAGGTTCTTATACGGCGTAAGAGGATGGATATGTCTCATTTTGCAAAAATACAAAATGGCGTAGTTACAGAAGTCATTGTGGCAGAACAGGATTTTATCAATTCTGGTCTAGTTGGCCCTGCTTCTGAGTGGGTGCAAACTTCGTATAACACTCGCGGTGGCGTGCATTACGGTGAAGACGGCCAACCTGATGGTGGAACGGCTCTGCGCGGTAATTATGCTGGTATTGGTTATACTTATGATTCAGCGCATGACGTGTTTTATGCACCGCAGCCTTATCCGTCATGGACATTGAACAACACAACTTGGTTGTGGGAATCGCCTGTTCCATATCCAACTGACGCTAAAATGTATGAATGGAATGAAGAGCAACGCAACTGGGTAGAGGTGAATTATGGGAATTAACGCATTTACCCGAACGGGCAATACGGTTGCGTTTACGGCCAACGTAGCAGCTCCTACTCCTGTTCAGTGCATTTCCTCGACTCTTGGTGGCAACCAATACCGTATCATTAACTCTGGTACGGTTACGGTGTTTCTGGGTTATGGCACGGCATCGTCTGACGCGAGCAACAATGCCACAGTTGTAACAACGACTGGTCTGGCTTTGCCATTGCTGCCTAACACGGATGAAATTCTATCGTTTGTACCAAATGCCTATTTTACTGCAATTACGGCATCTGGCACTGCACAAATATACATAACGCCAGGCGATGGCCTCTGAGGTGAACGATGTTAAAAGTAGCTGGTGGTGTAAGCGGTGGTGGTAGCG